>ERZ780198.19-NODE-19-length-167516-cov-8.170010_pt1 | contig 167516 bp, 169 predicted proteins | sample MGYA00510979_ERZ780198 | MGnify/ENA primary metagenome ERZ780198 (study PRJEB29588, sample SAMEA2158039) | human gut metagenome | biome: human gut; feature: human-associated habitat; material: faeces | place: Denmark | collected 2008/2010 ...
TTCATCATAAAGAAAGAGCAGAGACTGTAAAAGCCTCTACTCATATATTAAGAATAGTAATTTGGAGAGTAGGGTACATAGTGTGAAAAGAATAAGAAGCAAATTTCTAAAAGTTATCTTTATAATTGTTGCGGTCATCGTACTGTTTATAATCGTATCGTTTATCCGCCATAAAATATGCAGTTTCAGGGAAAGAAAATTGCTGACGCCCTTGGGAAAAATTGTAGAAGTGAACGGTCACAATATGAGTGTATATACAGAGGGCGAAGGTGACAAAACGCTTGTGTTTCTGTCCGGCGGCGGAACCTGTTCGCCCATACTGGATTTTAAATCTTTGTATTCGCTGCTGAGTAACGAGTATAAAATTGCCGTGGTAGAAAAATTCGGCTACGGTTTCAGTGATGTGGTGGACGAGCAAAGAGATATCGACACGATGTTAAGCGAAACCAGAATGGCACTTGAAAAGGCAGGAATAGAAGGACCGTATGTACTTTGTCCGCATTCCATGTCAGGATTGGAAGCTTTGTACTGGGCACAGAAATATCCGGAAGAGGTGGAAGCCATTATCGGTCTGGATATGGCGGTACCGGCGTATTACGATGAGATGCGTATCAGTATTCCCATAACAAAACTGGGACAATATGGGGCTGCGCTGGGAATTACAAGATGGATACCCAGTCTTGCCGAAAGTGATGCCATCAAAGTCGGAACACTGTCGGAAGAGGAAAAAGAGATTTACAGAGCGGTATTTTATCAAAGGACAGCAACCGTAACCATGATAGACGAAGTGAAGGCGGTAAAGGATAATGCGAAAACAGTGAAAGAAAACGGCGTTCCGCAGGTTCCCATGTTATTGTTTATTTCCAACGGTTCCGGCGGTACCGGTTTTACGGAAGAAATGTGGAGAAGAATTCCGAAAGAATATATAGCAGGCTGTGACAACGCAAGCTACATAGAATTAGACTGTCCGCATTATGTTCATGACTACGAATATGAAAAGATAAGCGAAGAAATCCGGAATTTACTAAAAAAGATGTATTGATCACCAGGGTAATGGGATTGTGCGGAGAGCAGGGAAAAGTACAACACAACAAACAAATAAATGAACAGACATTCAGGAGGAAACAGATATGTATACAGCAACTCAGGAAAGATATGCAATCATGGAATACAACCGCTGCGGAAACAGCGGACTTCTTTTACCGAAAGTGTCACTGGGACTGTGGCATAATTTCGGAGATACGGCAAATTTTGAAAACATGAAAAAGCTTTGCTTTACTGCTTTTGATAACGGCATTACACAGTTTGACCTGGCAAATAATTATGGCCCGCTTCCGGGAAGCGCCGAGAAAAATTTCGGACTTATCTTAAAAGAAGATTTGGGAATATACCGGGATGAACTGATTATCACAACAAAAGCCGGATATGACATGTGGGAGGGCCCTTACGGAAACTGGGGAAGCCGGAAATATCTTCTTGCCAGTCTGGACCAGAGCCTGAAACGCATGGGACTGGAATACGTGGATATTTTCTACCATCACAGGATGGACCCCGATACGCCGCTGGAAGAAACGATGGGTGCGCTGGCAAGCGCCGTACAGAGCGGTAAGGCAATCTATGTGGGACTTTCCAACTACGATGGAGAAACGTTGAAGAAAGCGGCAGCCATCCTGAAGGACATGCGTTGCCCGTTTGTCATCAACCAGAATAGATATTCTATCTTTGACAGGACAGTGGAAAAGAATGGTTTGAAGGAAGCTACCGCCGAGCTGCAGAAGGGGCTGATTACATTCAGTCCGCTTGAACAGGGACAGCTTACGGACCGTTACCTGAACGGAATTCCGGAAGACAGCCGCATCCGGACCGACGGCAGATTTTTAAACGAAAGCTCGCTGAATGAACACAGACTGGATCAAATCCGAAGACTGAACAATCTTGCCGGCGAACGTGGTGAGAAGCTTGCGGATATGGCACTCGGCTGGCTCCTTTGGCACAAAGAAGTGACCAGTGTTTTAATCGGTGCATCCAAGCCACAGCAGATTCTGGACAACATAAAAGCAATTTCCTGCGCGCCGTTTACGGAAGAAGAATTGAAGCTGATTGATGAGATTTCGGAAGCATGATAAGCCGAAATTGACCGAGCTCTTTGAGCGAGATACACTTCTTGGACGAAGGGAAAGATGAGGGAAAAAGTACTTTAGAGGTGTTATGGAATGAGTAATAAATTGGTTAAGCACCAGGAAACAAAAGAAATATTAACCGGAAAGCAAAAGAAAATTTTGTTTTGGAATTGCTTCATTATTTTAAGTATAGTTTTCGTTGCAGTTTGGGTAAATATTTTTTTAACATCTAAAGCATTTATTTTTTCTACTACAACAATGGGGAAGCGAATGATTATCATAAGCGAATGCAGGTACCGGAATTTGTATATTCAGAATATGATGTAGGAGATTCCACAACTGCATATACCACAGACCATGTGAGTGTAAGAAAATGAAAGAGACTAAGAAAAACTGAAATAATGAAAAACAATCATTTTAATTGTTTTAATGCATCAAAAACAATCAATTTGATTGTTTTTTCTTTACAAATACGAGCTTCTGTGATTTAATAAAGAAAAAGCCGCAAACAATATAGCCGGAAGGTGAGTCTATGAAAAAAAGATTATTTATAACACCGGATTACACAACAGCAGATGAAATCAAAAAGGTGCGGAAAGAGTTGCACCTGACGCAGAAGGAATTTGCCGAATTTATCAATTGCTCAAAGCCAACAGTAGAACGATGGGAAAGAAGTACAGACGTTATCTGCGGGCCTATAGTTTTGCTGCTTAAAATGTTACAGAAATACCCGGATTACGAGCAAGAAGTCAAAATTCCCGAAAAGGAGTGGCCTCTCAGAATCTGGTATATGCATGGGCAGGATGTATGTACTTTGATTGATGTAAATGAGCAGGAGCGAAAAATCAAAATAAGAAATTATACAGATAAGATTATGTTCCGTGCTTTCGGTGTTGTAGAAAATCCGGATTATAATCAGTATCAGGAGTTCCTGGCATCAAGGTGTTTTCCGGAAAGCAGGGACAAGATGAAACTGATCTTGAAAGATCTGGGGCTGCCATTTTATGACCCGATTATGATTATAGAGAAGACAGAAGGGCGAATGGCGGAAGATGCTTTCTGGCTCCGCATAGAGAGGTAGATGCATGATAGAATTATTTGAGCAGAACATCCGGACAAATGACCGACAGTCATCAAAGGGAAATCAGTTAAAATGGGAAAACGAAGGAATATGGTACAAAGCTGATTATACAGGTTACGAGGGATTGGCAGAATACCTGATATCGCACCTGCTAAAAAAGTCAACACTGACAGAGAAAGAATTTGTCTGCTATGATCTTGAGGAAATAAAATATGGCTCTGTGATTTACAAAGGAGCAAAAAGTAAAGATTTTCTTCACGATGACTGGCAGATTATTACGCTGGAAAGACTGTTTCAGAATTTTTTCGGAGAAAGTTTATATAAAACTCTGTATAGGATACCCGAGCATGAAGAACGATTGCGTTTTTTAGTACAGCAGGTAGAACGGATAACCGGACTTCAGGATTTTGGCATCTATATGAATAAATTGCTGACAATAGATGCTTTTTTTCTGAATGAAGATCGCCACATGCATAATATAGCGGTTCTGATGAATGGAAAAGGGGATTATGCGTACTGTCCGATTTTTGACAATGGAGCGGGGGTGATGGCGGATACCACAATGGATTATCCTTTGTCGGGTGAACTTTATTCACTTATGGATAAAGTTCAGTCCAAAACAATATGCAGTGAATTTGATGAACAATTAGATGTTTCTGAAAAGTTATATAAAATGAATTTGAAGTTTAAGTTTACCAAAAGAGATGTATCGGATTTACTGGCAAATGCAGAGATATATCCGGAAGAAGTACGAAGCCGGGTAGAAAAAATTATATTTGCCCAAATGCGAAAATACACTTATTTATTTTAAGAAAGCAATTTACGTGTATGGAAGTAAAAATGCTAAAATCCGCGTAAATTGTTAAGACGGTTTACGCGGATACAGAACAAAAGTCCAAAATCCGCGTAAACGCCGGAATACACACCCCAATCCACAAACCCCGAAAATATGAAATCTCTATGAATTTTTCCAAATAGCTATAGGAGATTTTCGGGAAACATGCTATATTAAAGAAATGAAAATTACAATTTTATGTGTAGGAAAAATAAAAGAAAAATTTTATACGGATGCCGTTTCGGAGTATATGAAGCGTTTAAGCCGTTACGGGAAACCCGAAGTTATAGAGGTGGCGGATGAAAAGACGCCGGACCGTGCCAGTGAGGTGCAGGTGGAGCAGATAAAGAAGAAAGAAGCGGACAGGCTTCTTGACCGGATGAAACCGGATGCCTATACCATAACGCTGGAGATACAGGGCAAAAAAATGGACTCCGTAGCCTTTGCCGGGCTTTTGGAAAAAGCGGCGGTGGAAGGGAAAGGGCACATCCAGTTTGTAATCGGCGGTTCCCTGGGGCTGCATGAGTCCGTCAGCGAACGGGCGGATTTTAAGCTGAGTTTTTCGGATATGACATTTCCACACCAGCTTATGCGCGTGATTTTATGCGAACAGATTTACAGGGGCTTCCGTATCAGCAACAAGGAGCCCTATCACAAATAAGAACTATCACAAATAAGAAATAGAAGAGGAGATTATTATGTATAACGATTTATTTTCCATAGGACCACTTACGGTGCACGGCTACGGTCTGATGATTGCCATCGGCGTACTGGCGGGATTGTTTGTTGCGGAGGCAAGAGCCAAAAAGCGTGGAATGAATTCCGACATCCTGTATTACATGATGCCGTTCTGCGTGATTTTAGGCTTTTTGTGCGCCAAGATTTTATTCTGCATTGTAGAGTTTAAAAGCTTTCTGGAAAATCCGGTAGGTACATTGACCGGAAGCGGCTTTGTGGTGTACGGCGGCATTATCGGCGGTATTCTGGCGGGCTACATTTTCTGTAAGTGGAAAAAACTGGTGTTCTTAGATTATTTTGATATTTTCATGCCGTCCGTGGCGTTGGCACAGGGCTTCGGACGTATCGGCTGCTTTTTGGCGGGCTGCTGTTACGGCAGACCGACGGAGTCGGCCATCGGCATTGCCTTTACCCATTCCCATTATGCCCCCAACGGAATTAAACTGATACCCACCCAGCTTATCTCCAGTGCGGGTATGTTTGTAATTGCGGGCATTCTGTTCTACTACGGAAGAAAGAAGCGGATACCCGGCAAAATCAGCGCACTGTACATTTTGCTTTACAGTATAGGCCGTTTTATCATCGAATTTTTCCGAAACGATTACCGGGGAGAAATCGGTGTACTGTCCACGTCCCAGTTTATTTCTCTGTTTATGTTCGCAGCCGGCATCGTTTTTATGATTGTGCTTTCTAAAAAGGAAAAAGCGGTATCCAATGAAACAACGGAAACGGATGAAGCATAAGCCAAACAGATGAAGCATAAGGCAAACGGGTGAAACGTAAACGGATTCGGAAAGGAATGAAGGTTTTATGAGTGCATTTGTGGAATTTCAACATGTAAATAAAGTGTATCATACCGGCGAGGTGGATATCCAGGCACTGAATGATGTGAATTTTGAAATAAATAAAGGTGAATTCTGCGTCATTGTGGGGGCTTCCGGAGCGGGTAAAACCACTATTCTGAATATTTTAGGCGGTATGGACAGCCTGACGGACGGTAAAGTGTTTCTGGACGGGGAAGAAGTGTCCGCGTATAACAAGAGGAAGCTGACCGGTTACCGACGGTATGACGTGGGCTTTGTGTTCCAGTTTTATAATCTTGTGCAGAACCTGACGGCGCTGGAAAACGTGGAACTGGCTGCCCAGATTTGCAAGGATCCTCTGGATGCGGCGGAGGTGCTTACGGAGGTAGGGTTAAAAGACCGTATGGCAAATTTTCCGGCACAGCTTTCCGGTGGTGAGCAGCAGCGTGTAGCCATCGCCAGGGCGCTTGCCAAGAATCCCAAGCTCTTACTTTGTGACGAGCCTACCGGTGCACTGGATTACAATACCGGCAAAGCGGTGCTTAAGCTTTTGCAGGACACCTGCCGCAACAAAGGAAAGACTGTTGTGGTCATTACCCACAACCAGGCATTGACTGCCATGGCGGACCGGGTAATTACCGTAAAAAACGGCACTGTGACAAGTATGAATCTGAATGAACACATTGTGGACATAGAGCAGATTGAATGGTAAAAGCAGATTGAAAGATAAAAGCAGATTGAAAGATAAAAGCAAATATGGAGTTGCTTTTGGATTTTACACATCGGAATGTTGAACGGAGTATGATGGTATGAAATCAATGATGGCGAGAACAACTTTACGGGAAATCAAACAGAGCCTTGGAAGATTTCTGGCTATTTTTGCAATAGTATGCCTTGGAGTAGGACTTTTTGCCGGACTTAAAATTACCAGACAGGTTATGGTGCAATCGGCGGACAATTATCTGAAAGAAGAGCAGCTTTATGATTACCGTCTTCTTTCCACTCTTGGCTTTGAGGAAGAGGATGTTGAATTCTTCGCAGGAAAAGAAGATGTACGTGCAGCGGAAGGCGCGTATTTTTCTGACATTATTTATATAGACACTGTGGGAAACGAGCATGTCATCAAAGCACATTCCCTGCTTTCGGATATAAACGGCATGGTTGTAAAGGCGGGCAGAATGCCGGAGGCTGCCGATGAGTGCGTTGTAGACAGCAATCTTTTTGGTGAGGATGCCATTGGGGATAAAATTATACTCTCAGAAAGCAATAAAAAGGACGATTTGGACGGATTTGCTTATAAAGAGTATACCATTACCGGTATTGTGCATGCGTCCTATTATTCCCAGTACGAAAGAGGTACCACATCCCTTGGAAACGGTTCGGTAAGCGGTTTTATGTACCTGTTGCCGGAAGGCTTTTCCATGGATTATTATACTGAAATCTATGTGAAATTTGCGGAAGATTATGAGATTTATTCCGATGAATACAAGGATTTTATCGAAAAAAAAGATGCCGTCTGGGAGGATTACTGTAAGGAAGCCGGTGACAGGAGATACCGGGAAATCGTCACGGAGGCGAAGAATGAACTAAAAGAAAAAGAAGATGAATTCTATACGGAGAAAGCGGACGGCGAGGAAAAGCTTGCGGATGCCTTAAAAGAACTGGAGGACGGACAGAAAGAGCTTGCCGATGGTGAAAAGGCACTGAAGGACGCCAGAAGCGAATGGCAGACTTCCATGGACGAGCTTACAGACAATGAGAATACACTTGCCGCCATGAAGGAGCAGGCGCTTGCCATGGGAAATGAAGCCTACCTCATGCAGCTTGCCGGGCAGGAGCAGGCGCTTTCTGCCGCAAAGGAGCAGCTTGCCCAGGCAGACACTGCCTTAAAGGAGAAAGAACAGACCCTTGGGGAGTCGAAAAAGGACTTAGAAGAGGGACTTAAAGAATACGAAACATCCAGGCAGGAATTTGACGATAAAATCAAAGAGGCGGAAGAAAAACTGGCGGATGCCCGGAAGGAAATAGAGGATATCCCCGAAGCCACCACCTATGTTCTGGGCAGGGATACCAATACCGGCTATGTATGCTTTGAAAACGACTCCTCCATTGTGGACGGCATTGCCAATGTGTTCCCGGTCTTTTTCTTCCTGATTGCGGCGCTGGTCTGCATGACAACCATGAACCGCATGGTGGAGGAACAGCGCACCCAGATTGGTGTATTGAAGGCACTGGGGTACAGTGACGGAAAGATTATGGGAAAATACCTGTTTTATTCAGGCAGCGCCGCCATCAGCGGCTGCTTAATCGGTTACTTCGGCGGTACATATCTGTTCCCCAAGGTAATTTACTGGGCGTATGGCATTATGTATCATTTCGGACCCATGCAGTATTGCTTCGATAAAAATCTGTTGTTGATATCCGTGCTGGCATCCATGTTCTGCTCCATGGGCGTCACCTTCCTTTCCTGCCGCAGCGAGCTTAGGGAAGTAGCGGCGGGGCTGATGCGGCCCAAGGCACCGAAAGCCGGAAAACGGGTATTTTTAGAGTACATTCCCTTTATCTGGAAACGGCTGAAGTTTTTGCAGAAGGTTTCCGTACGCAACATTCTGCGCTATAAAAAACGCTTTTTTATGATGATTGTGGGCATCAGCGGCTGTACGGCACTGCTGATTACCGGTTTCGGTATCCGTGATTCTGTTGTTAAGGTTGCGGACATGCAGTACGAAGAAATACAGGTGTTTGATCTGAAAGCAACCTTCAAAGAGGATACCGGAAAAGAAGCGCCGAATGTGGAATTTGATGAGGTCTTAAAAGACTACGATGGCAAATGTACTTACGCCTTAGAAACCTCCATGGATTTAATCGGGGACAAAAAGACGAAATCCGTCAATCTGGTAGTACCGAAATACCCGGAGGAAATCGGCGATTATATCAGGCTGCATACCTCGAAAAAGGAAGAAATTGCCTATCCCGGAAAAGGTGAGGCCGTGCTGACGGAAAAAATGGCAAAAACCTTTCGATTATCCGTAGGTGACAGCATTACTCTGCGTAATGACGACGGCAAAACCCTGACAGCCACCATAAGCGGCATCTGTGAAAACTATATTTACAATTATGTTTATCTTTCCCCGGAAACGTACGAAGCTTCCATGGGAAAGACAGAATATAAAACAGCCTATATTATTTTGCCGGAGGATACAGACATGCATGAAGCGGGAGCGGCGTTTATGCAGGCAGACGGTATTTCGGCGGTCAATGTAAACAGGGATATGATTTCCCGCGTTTCCGGTATGATGAAAAGTATGAATTACATTATTTTTGTAATTATTGCCTGTGCTGCGGCATTAGCATTTATTGTTCTTTATAACCTGAATAATATCAATATCACGGAGCGGATCAGGGAAATCGCCACCATTAAGGTGCTTGGCTTTTACCGAAATGAAACGGCAGCCTATGTTTTCCGTGAAAATACGGCATTGACCCTGTTTGGCTGTCTGTTTGGTATTTTCCTTGGAAAATGGCTGCATGCTTTTGTGATGAGCCGGATAGACATTGACCTCATGTCTTTTGACACCAGAATAACACCATTAAGTTATGTATACAGTATCTGCCTTACCTTTTTGTTTACCTTCTTGGTCAACCGCTTTATGAACCGGAAGTTAGACAAAATTAACATGGCAGAGTCCTTAAAATCAGTGGATTAAATTTAGAAGTATCCGTTTGCGGATAGCAACAGACAGGAGGAAACGGCTATGAGAATGACGGACTTAATCGTAAAGAAACGGAACGGACTGGCTCTATCGGAAGAAGAGATTTACGAAATGATAAACAGGTACACGGACGGCACCATCCCGGATTACCAGATGTCCGCCATGATGATGGCAATTTACTTTCGGGGCATGACGGAGGAGGAAACCCTTGCCCTTACCCTTGCCATGGAGAAAAGCGGCGAGTGCCTGGATTTGTCCGGCATAAAGGGGATAAAAGTGGACAAGCATTCCACGGGCGGCGTCGGGGATAAGACTTCCCTGGCACTGACTCCCATGGTGGCAGCCTGTGGTATTCCCGTAGCAAAAATGAGCGGCAGGGGACTGGGACATACCGGCGGCACCATTGATAAATTAGAGAGCTTTCCGGGGTTCCATACCAATCTTACCACGGAGCAGTTCATTCACAATGTGAACACCATCGGCATTGCCATTATGGGGCAGACAAAGGATTTGGCGCCTGCGGACAAAAAGCTGTACGCCCTGCGGGATGTTACGGCTACCGTGGATAATATGTCCCTGATTGCCAGTTCCATTATGAGTAAAAAGCTGGCGGCGGGAGCGGACGGCATTGTTTTGGATGTCAAGACCGGAAGCGGTGCTTTCATGAAGACGGAAGAGGACGCCTTTGCTCTTGCAAGGGAAATGGTAAAAATCGGCAACGGCGCAGGACGGAAAACCGTGGCGGTGATTTCCGATATGGATGAGCCTTTGGGCTTTGCCGTGGGAAATGCCCTGGAGGTAAAAGAAGCCATTGATACCCTCTGCGGAAACGGACCTGCGGACTTTGTGGAGCTGTGCCTGGAGCTGGGCTCCAGAATGCTTCTTGTGGGGAAAAAAGCAAAAAACGTGGAAGAAGCCAAAGAAATGCTGAGAGCGGCCATAGATAACGGCAGTGCACTTAGGAAATTAGCGGAATTTGTTGCAGCGCAGGGCGGAGATGCCGCAGCGGTTTACGATACCTCGCTGCTTCCGACGGCAAGCTTGGAAGTACCGCTTACCGCAGAGAAGGACGGTTATATTTCCGCCATCCAGTGCGAAGAAGTGGGCATCTGTTCCCTGATCTTAGGCGGCGGAAGGGAAACGAAGGACAGTGTGATTGACTTATCTGTGGGCATTGTCTTAAACAAGAAAAAGGGCGACTATGTACGGAAAGGAGATACCATTGCCGTACTTTTTGCCAACGATAAGGGAAAAGAAGAGGCGGCGGAAAAGCGACTCCGTGCCGCTATTACCATCAGCGAAAATCCTCCTGCACCTAAGCGCATGATTAAGGGAATTGTGGAATAAATAAGGAATGACCCCGGCGCGGCTTTCATATACTGTAGCATGAAGACTACCAGGAAAACCAACAAAAAATCAGGAAGAGAGCTGCTTACGGACTCACTGAAGCTGCCGCGGGACATGGTTCTCGGAGAATTTAAGCTGTCCATGACCGGCAACCGGGAGCTTTTTATCGAAAATTACAGGGGCATTGCGGAATACGGTGAGGACGCCATTTTGCTGCAGACCAAGGGTGATATTCTGAAAATAACGGGAAAGCACCTTACGATTGAATATTATACCAATGAAGATATGAAAATCAGTGGAATTATCGCAAATATCCAGTTTGGTAAGGAGCAGCAGAGTTGATTGAATTCATCAGGTATCTCAAAGGCTATGTTCTCATAAAGGTATGGGGCTTTGCACCGGAACGCTTTTTTAACCTGTGCGCCGGGAAAAACATATTGCTCTGGAACATCCGGAAAGAAGCGGATGCCTATTACATGTGCATCAGCTTAAGCGGTTTTAAGTCTCTTCGAAAAATAGCAAAAAAAACAAAAACAAGGGTAGTCATAAAGAAGCGATTCGGACTACCTTTTTTGATGCCCGGACTCCTGAAACGGAAGGCTTTTCTGTTCGGGCTCTGTCTTGCCTGCTTTTTCTGGTTTGTGTCCACCCGGTTTGTATGGGAAATTTCCATTACCGGCAATAAATCTCTTACGGATGACCGGTTTACGACATTTTTGCAGGAAGAAGGCATTTTCGTGGGTTGCCAGAAGAAGAATGTGGACATAGAGTCCTTAGAAAAGGAAGCACGCAAAACCTTCCCGGAAATCACGTGGATTTCCGCTAAATTTTCCGGTACGGAGCTTGCAATATCCATAAAGGAAGCGGACGGAGCATCACAGAGCGCCAGGGAAGAGGGCTTTGCGGACCTGTATGCGGAAAAAGAAGGCACGATTGTGTCCATGGTGGTTCGCAGCGGCGTACCTATGGTTAAAATAGGTGACCGGGTGGAGGTGGGTACCCTTTTAGTGTCGGGGGAAGTGCCTGTATACAATGATGACGAAACCATACGGAAATACCGGGAAACCTACGCGGATGCAGACATTGTTATCAGCAGGAAAGAAAACATTTACGAAACCTTGAGCTTTGTCCGGGAGAAAAAGGTATACACAGGCAGAGAAAAGAAAAAATATGTATTCCGTTTCTTCGGAAAGGAAATCCTGCTTGGAAAAGAAGGTGGCTTTCCCTATTACACTATGGTGGAAGAAACAAAGGATGTGAGCATTATAAAGGGCTTTTGCCTGCCGGTTTCCTTCGGGAAAAAGGTGTACCGGGAGTACCTGCCCACGGAAAGCATGTATACTTTGAAAGAAGCCAAAAGACTGCTTTCCGAAAGATACAAGCGGATTTTGCAGGGGCTTTCCGAAAAGGGAATTACCGTGCTTGAAAAACAGGTCAAAATGGACAGTGGGGACGGAAACTGGATTTTGACCGGAGAACTGACGGTGGAAGAAAAAATCGGCGTGCAAATTGAAAGGTAGTTATTGAAAAAATAAGAAAACTTCCGTATACTAAAGTTTGTAGTGTAATAAGTAAAGCTTACCTTACGGCAAGCTTTTTCAGAGGAATGGTAACATGAGTGAAATAACCTATACCTGTGAAATTCCTGCAGCCCATATGCAGAAAATTTTCGGGGAAAATGACAGATATATCCAGAAGCTGGAAAAAGACCTTTCCGTTGTGGTTTCCGATAGGAACGGAAAGCTCCGTATCACAGGAGAGGAAAGCAAGGTCAAAAGATGCGTGGACATTTTGACGGAGCTTCAAAAAGCCTCCTCTCTCGGCGGCGACATTGAGGAGCAGAAAGTGGATTATGCCCTTGCCCTTTCCGAAGAAGAACAGACGGAAGCACTGGGAGAAATCGACAAGGATTTGATTTGCCACACCATTAACGGCAAACCCATTAAGCCCAAGACCTTAGGACAGAAGGCATATGTGGATGCCATCCGGAAAAATATGATAGTGTTCGGCTTAGGACCCGCAGGTACCGGCAAGACCTACCTTGCCATGGCGATGGCGATTACCGCTTTTAAAAGGGACGAAGTAAGCCGGATAATCCTGACAAGACCCGCCATTGAAGCGGGAGAGAAGTTAGGATTCCTGCCGGGCGACTTACAGAGCAAGGTGGATCCGTACCTGCGTCCTCTTTATGATGCCCTGTATCAGATTATGGGAGCGGAAACCTTTGCCAAAAACATGGAAAAGGGACTGATAGAAGTGGCGCCCCTTGCTTATATGAGAGGACGTACCCTGGACAATGCCTACATTATTTTAGACGAAGCCCAGAACACCACACCGGCGCAGATGAAAATGTTTTTAACCCGAATCGGCTTCGGTTCCAAGGTCATTGTGACCGGCGACTCTTCCCAGAAGGATCTGCCGAGGGATGCCAAATCGGGACTGGATGTGGCACAGAAGGTGCTGAAAAACATAGACGATATTGCTTTCTGCAATCTGACCAGCAAGGACGTGGTAAGACATCCTCTGGTACAGAAGATTGTCAAGGCTTACGAGGATTACGAAAGCCATACGGAAAAACGGCAGGAAAGAGTAAAGTACAGGATTTCAAGGGATGGACGCAGAAAATAAAAAGAAGGAACCGGTTTATCTTGTAAACAGCATACTGGTTGTAATAACCGTGCTTCTTGTTACGGCGGGAGGCTTTTTTAAGCACGCCGGTGGGGCAGAGCTTTTGAGGAATGCCATTTTGGCGGGCACCGGAGCGTTCTTAACCTGTTTCCTTTTTCTTTCGGAAAAGGACAGGCTTCCCGAAAAAAATACACCTCCTGCGCAGACATGCTGTTTTGCCATAAGCTACGGCATCTGCCTTGCGGTTTCGCTATGCTGTGCGTTTCTGCCGCCTGCGGGCTGGCCGTTTTTAGTGGTATTTGTGATGATGTCCCTGTTTTGCGGCTTTCTGCCCGGCATCTGCGGGGGGATAAGCTTTCTTACATTTTCCGTACTGCTTTCGGGCGCGGATGTTGGTGTCTTTGCTTTATATGCGCTCACCGGATTGTTAGGAGCCTGTCTGTTTTCCCGTCTGGACGAAAAATACAGGATTGTCCTGCCGCTTTTTGTTTCCTTGAGCTTTTTATTTGCGGCGGAAACCGCCTGTGTAGTGCTTTTTGCCAATGAAACCTTAAAGTGGGAGCTGTTTTTAATTCCGGCATTGAACGTGATTATCAGCCTCATCCTTCTTCTGATTTTACTCAAGGTGTATTCCGGTATGGAGATTTTCAAATACCGGATAAAGTATCTGGAAATCAACGACCAGGAGTTTGAACTGCTGGTAAATATCAAAGAAAAAGATAAAAATGTGTATTACAGGGCAGTGCACGCGGCATATTTCTCGGAACGGATTGCCCAGGCGCTTTCCCTGGATGCCGATGCGGCAAAGACTGCCGCGTATTATGCAAATGCCGGAATTTTATATAAGGAGCCGGAAAAGGATTTGGAGGATGCGTTTGTATCCTACGGATTTCCGCCGTATGCAAGACAGCTCCTGCGGGAACTTACCGGTAAAAATACCGGTATCCGCCACAAGGAAGCGGCAGTGGTTTACATGGCGGATGCGGTAATCAGTTCCATCCTGTATCTGTTTGAAAAAAAGCAGGATACGAAAACAGACTATGCGGCCGTTATCGAAACGGTCTTTCAGAAAAAATGGGAGTCCGGCAGCTTAAAGAACAGCGAGCTGACCTTTGCGGAATGGAACCGGATGAAAAAAATCTTTAAGGAGGAAAAATTATATTATGACTTCCTACGTTGAAAATGAAACAGAGATTACATTTCCGTTTGCGGAAAAAGAAATCCTTGATAAAGTAGCGGATGCGGTGCTTCTGCAGGAGGGATGTCCCTATGAGGCGCAGGTAAATCTTCTCATTACGGACAACGAAGGCATCCGTACCTACAATGCCTCCTATCGTCAGATTGACCGTGCTACGGATGTGCTTTCTTTTCCCAATCTGGATTTTGAAACTCCGGCGGATTTTTCCCACTTAGAGGAGCACGAGGCGGATTACTTTGACCCGGAAAGCGGAGAGCTGCTTTTGGGCGATATTATTCTTTCGGCGGACAAAGTAAAAGAGCAGGCGGAAAGCTACGGACACTCCGAACTCAGGGAATTTGCCTTTTTAATTGCACACAGCATGCTGCATTTATGCGGTTATGACCATATGGAGCCGGAAGAAGCCAAAGTTATGGAAGCCAAGCAGGAGGAAGTACTGGCGGGCTTACATATCACCAGAGAAGAAAGGTAAGAACGGCATGATAAAAAGTGAGATCAGAAGAAAAAGATGGGATTTATGTATTTCCCTGATTGGATTATTTACCATCGGTCTTTTAAGCAATGTGATAAAGAAGGACGGCATCGCGGATTTTTCCTTTACCTATGAACTGTTTGCCGTTATAAGCAGTCTGTTTTTATGCTGGCTGCCGGAGTATCTGTTCCGGATGATACGTTCCCGGATGACGAAGGAGCAGTTCAAAAATGCCGGAAAAGTCTGGAAAACCATGTTCGTTTATGCAGCGGTCATCGGTGTTTTAGGAAGTCTTTTCTTCTACATTCTGTCTAAAATTATGGAAAATCACAGAGGTTTCTTAGGTGAGTACACCTATCTTGCCATGCGCAGCTTTGCCATTGTTTTTCTGCTTTCTTCTTTTGTGCAGGTATTTTACGGTTACTTCCAGGGAATGGGTACCGGAATGCCCAAGCTGTTATCCGGTGTGCTTCTGCAGATTTTAGGTATTCCCATTATCTTGTTGTTTGCCCGTAAGGAATACACTTACGGTGAGAAGGTGGGAAAGCTTTTGCAGAATGACAGCCTTGCCGGCAATTACGGCAGCATGGGTGCGGTAAGAGGCTACCTGCTCATGTACGGACTGATGCTTTTGTTCCTGGTTCTTCTGTATCTTCTTTTTCTTAAGAGAAACAAACGGAGCAAAGAGGGCTTGCGCCTGTCCGAGGACGGCAGGGATATTCTTGTGAATGCCGTCAAGATTGAATGGACGGGAGCCCTGACACGGATGCTTTTAAGCGGCTTTGCATTTACGGGACTTCTTCTTTTTTACCGGGTGAGCAGAAGCATTCCCGCTGTTTCAGCAGCGGAGTCGTCTGCCTATACGGAATTTTCTGATTTTGGTATTTATTACGGCAACTTTCTGGTGCTTATGGGAATGGAAACCCTTATTCTGTTGATGCTTACCGTTCCGGCACGCTTAGAATGGGTACAGGCTTACCGCAAAGAAGAGAAGCGCAATATGCAGCAGCTCGGCTCGGTGTCCGTGCTGACCCTGTTTTTGTCCGGCTTTTTCTTTACCGCTTACAATGCGGTAATTCCCGGCTGTCTGGCAGAAACGTTCTTCGGTAAAGGAGAGCATACATTACTGGTGTTGATGTTACGGGCGGGTTGTCTGCTTCCCCTGTTTTTGGCATCCGGCATCTTTTTCCTGTATATCCTCAGGGATACCGGCAGACAGAAGATGGCATTGCTCTGCACACTCGGCGCCTTTGCCGGATTTGTGCTGACCGTCTCAGTCTGCTTAAAGAGCATGAACGGAAATGTTATGGCGCTGGTAGTCGGTACACTGGTATTTTCCGTAGTTTTAGCGCTTTCCACGGCGCTTCTGGTACACCGGTACATGGTCATCCGCATAGAATGGGTACGGATGGTGCTGATGCCCCTGATTTCCGCAGGCTTAACGGCAGGTGCGCTGTTCGCCCTGACAAAAGCAATGACTTCCTTGTCCGTAGGATTTTTGGCTTTGCTGATTTCCCTGATTGTGGGCTTTTTACTGTATGTGTTTTTACTGTTGTTTTTACGTTGTATCCGGAAGAAAGACCTTGTGTGTTTCCCCTTGGGTAAAATAATCGGAAAGGTGGCAAACCGCACAAATCTTCTTTCCTAAATGAATAAACGGCTTAAATAAGCTGATACTTGTATATATGGAGTGAAAGCGATGAAACATATAAAAAGTATCAGTTTATTTTTGACGTATACCCTTTTAATTATGATTTTGGGATTCTTTTCCGGTGTGGCAGTTATCTGCCGGGTGCAGGAGAAAAATGCCGGCAGGGAAAAAATGTCCGTGCAGGAAACGCTGTCTGCTGAGAGGCAGGAAATCGTCCTTTCGGGAAATGAGGTGCCGGTAAACGGCGCCGACGAGGACACTTTATCCGCGGATACGGACTACGTGCTGGAAGAGCACGACAAAAAAAGAGAAACCACGGTGGAAAGTGTAGGAAAGGTTCCGCAGGCATATCTTGGCATGAACCGGGAAGAGTTTGTGGCAGCCATGGAGCGCTACGAGGCTTCTCCGCCGTTGTCGGAGTTGGAGAGAGGTTTTACCGGTCTAGAGGTGCTTTCCTTTTCCGGGGAACGGGTGGTCATCCGCATGGACTATGTGTATGTGGAGCCCACCAAAAGCTTTTACCTGAATTTGTCGGACGGAAAAATCGTGGTTTTGTGCGATGACAGGGAAACAGTTTACCAGTATACGGAAATTGAGGCGGACAGGCTGCCGGAGGAGCTACAGCGTGAGCTCATCATCGGCATGTATGTGGAAAATGAAGAAGCCCTGTACCGTTTCCTCGAAACCTACAGCAGCTAATAGCTGCAGGTTATGAAAAGCCGGAAGGTTACAGGATGCCTGCAGCTTAGGAATGATAGAGGTAGAAAAATGAAAATAGCGGTTATCGGAGGCGGCGCTTCCGGGCTGATGGCTGCCGTCACGGCGGCAGATGCCGGAGCGGATGTCACTGTATATGAAAGAAATGACAGAGTGGGAAAAAAGATACTGGCAACCGGCAACGGCAAATGCAATTTTTCTAACCGGCAAATGTCCATGGAGCAGTATTACGGCAGTGATTTAAGCATTCCTGCCAAAATCCTTAAGGATTTTACCCCGGAGGATGCCGTCCGCTTTTTTGAAAGGGCGGGCATGTTAAGCCGGGAGAAAAACGGGTATCTTTATCCGTATTCGGAACAGGCATCCACTGTGCTGGATATTTTCCGTATCCTCTTAAAGAAAAAGCAAATCCGCACCGTAACGGAGCATTTGGTAAGCGGCATCTATGAGAAAAACGGAATGCTTACGGTTTTAAGTAAGACCGAAAACGGCACCGCAAAGGAAAGTTTTGACCGGGTTATTGTCTGCTGCGGCGGCAAGGCGGCGCCGAAAACCGGTTCCGACGGCAACGGCCTTTCCCTGCTTTCCTCACTGGGACATACCGTAGTGCCGGTGGTTCCCGCACTGGTGCAGCTTAAGGCAAAGGAAACCTTTTTGAAATCCATTTCCGGTGTGCGTGCGGAATGCCGTCTGACTCTTCTTATAAACGGCAAAAAAGCAGGAGAAGAAAGCGGAGAGATGCAGTTTACCGATTACGGCATTTCCGGTATCGTGACCTTCCAGTTGAGCAGACTTGCCTCCTACGCCGTGGCAGCCGGTAAAAAAACAGAGGCCTACATAGATTTGTTTCCCCGTATGAGCGGGGAGACCTTTGCACAGACCATGCGGGCAAGGGAGAAAAACGGAAGCGATTCCATGACGGCGGAAGAATTCTTTACCGGGCTCTTAAATAAAAAGGTAACGCAGCTTTTCTTAAAGCTCTCCGGCATTGCGCCCGATACGCCCCTTAAAAAAGTAACACCGGAAAAGAAAGCACAGTTTTATACATACTGCAAGAAATTTGTTATTACCATAACCGGCACCAACAGCTTTGACCAGGCGCAGGTCAGCGCCGGCGGCGTGCCTTTTTCGGAAGTAAACGCACAGCTTGCCTCAAAGAAGGTGCCGGGATTGTATCTTGCCGGAGAAATCCTCGATATTGACGGCAAATGCGGCGGCTACAACCTGCACTGGGCGTGGGCATCCGGCTATACGGCGGGTAAACAGGCAGCCGAAACGTATAAGTAAAAAGACTTCTGTGAAAAACTTCATGGAAGGGGAAAGAAGATTATTAATGATACGGATACAACAGTTAAAATTAACACCCGACCAGCCGACCTCTCTTTTGAAGAAAAAGGCTGCGAAAATCCTGCGGGTGCCGGAAGAAAAAATAGAGAAGCTAAGCATTGAAAAAAAATCCATAGATGCCAGGAAAAAGCCGGAGCTTTACTTTATCTACACAGTCCTGGTGCAGGTAAACGGAGAAGAACAGATTTTGAAAAACTGCCGTGACAAGCAGGTAAGCTTTGCGGAACCGGAGAGGTATCACTTTCCGGAGGTCTCTATCCCGGAAAGAACAAAGCGTCCGGTGGTCATCGGTATGGGACCTGCGGGACTTTTCTGCGCCTATTTTCTGGCGTGTGGCGGTCTTAAACCGGTGGTGCTGGAACGCGGCAGGGATGTGGATAACAGACAGGCGGACGTAGAAGAATTCTGGAAGACCGGTTTCTTAAAACCTGATTCCAACGTGCAATTCGGAGAAGGCGGTGCGGGTACGTTTTCCGACGGCAAATTAAATACACTGGTCAAAGATAAATACGGCAGAAACAAAGAGGTGCTCCGCCTGTTTGTGAAATTCGGTGCACCGGAAGCCATTCTTTATGAAAACAAGCCCCACATCGGTACGGATATCCTGCGGGATGTGGTTAAAAATATGCGGCAGGAAATCATCCGTCTGGGCGGCGAAGTACGGTTTGAAAGCTGTGTAACGGATATCCTTACGGAAAACGGAGCCGTTGCCGGGGTGAAAATAAACGGGGATGAAGTACTGCCTGCGAAAACCGTGATACTGGCTCCCGGACACAGCGCCAGGGATACGTTTGCCATGCTTCTAAAAAAGAGTGTGCCCATGGAAGCCAAGCCCTTTGCGGTGGGCGTCCGTGCCGAGCATTCCCAGCAGATGATAAATGACAGTCAGTACGGGGAAAACTGTCCCTACGACCTTCCGGCTGCCGCTTACAAGGTGGCGGAAAAAGCAGAGGACGGTAAGGGTGTGTATTCCTTCTGTATGTGCCCCGGCGGCTATGTGGTAAACGCTTCCTCGGAGCCGGGACATCTCTGCGTCAACGGCATGAGCTACAGCGACAGAGGCGGTAAAAATGCCAACAGCGCCATCATTGTTACCATAAACCCGGAGGACTACGGGGATTTATCGCCGTTATCCGGCGTGGCTTTCCAGAGAGAACTGGAAAAAAGAGCGTATGAGCTCTGTCAGGGAGAAATTCCGGTGCAGACTTATGAAAGCTTCCGGAAAAGAACGGAAGGAAAGGAATCGGATCCTAAAGACGGCATGACCTTCCTGCCTGCCATGAAGGGCGAATACAACTGGGCGGATTTAACCGGCATTTTTCCTTCCTTTTTAACAAAAGACATTGTTTCCGGCATGGAAAAATTCGGACGTAAAATAAAAGGCTTTGACCGGGGCGACACATTGTTTTCCGGTGTGGAAAGCCGTACCTCCTCCCCGGTGAGGATTTTAAGGGATGACGAGTCCTTAGAGGCATCCGTAAAGGGGCTGTTCCCCTGCGGCGAGGGCGCCGGTTTTGCGGGCGGCATAACCTCCGCAGCCATGGACGGCATCAAAACGGCGGAAGCGGTTGTTAAGAGTCTGTCACAAGGGGAAAATGTACGTTGACGGATAAAAAAATATAAAGTAGAATAGGTTTGCATGTAAAACAGAAAATAAAAACAGGTTTTACAAGTTATGGAAAGACAGAGGCATTACAGAAATGGACTACAGAGAACTTATGAAAGATAAAAAGAGAATCGTGGTAAAAATCGGTTCGTCCTCCCTGCAGCACAAGGAGACCGGGGACCTCGATTACACGAAGCTTGAAAAGCTTGTCAGAGAGCTTTGTGATATCCGCAACCGGGGCAAGGATGTGGTTTTAGTTACCAGCGGTGCCATTGCGGTGGGAAAAAAGGCGGTGCAGCCCTTTAGCAGCGGAGAAAAAGCCGAGACACCGCTTGCGTTCAAGCAGGCATGCGCGGCAGTGGGACAGGCAAGACTCATGATGACCTATCAGAAGATTTTTGCGGAATACAACCAGATAGTAGCCCAGATTCTGATGACAAAAAATACCATCGTGGACAATATGAACCGTTTCAACGCCCACAACACGTTCATGGAGCTTTTAAAAATGGGCATTATCCCCATCGTCAACGAAAACGATACGATTGCCACCTATGAATTAAATTTCGACAAGGACAACGACACCCTGATAGGGGACAACGATACCCTGTCCGCCATTGTTTCCGCACTGGTGGAGGCGGATCTTCTGATTTTATTATCGGATATCGATGGGCTTTATACGGATGACCCGCGTAAAAATCCTAATGCTACCTTTATTGACACGGTGGAAGAGTTAAACGACACCTACATGAGCATGGGCAAAGAAAGTACCGGCAGCAATGTAGGCACCGGCGGCATGAACACCAAAATGACGGCAGCCAAGATTGCTACCAACGTAGGTGCGGACATGGTCATTGCCAACAGTAAGGATATCGGTATCCTGCACCGTATCATCAACGGGGAAAAGGAAGGTACGCTGTTTGTGGCGCACAAGGATGAAACCTTTGATTTACCTACCTTCGTGGATCAGTTACATAAGCACGATTAAGGCTTCGGTATGCAAATACCGGAGAGCACGAACCCGGAGAGAGTTATGTAAATTACCGGAAAGAGAGACAGGTTATGAGTAATATAGAAGAAAAAATTGCAAGAATTAACGAGTTGTACCACAAGTCCCAGAAGGAGGGACTGACGGATGCGGAAAAAGAGGAGCAGGTAAAGCTGCGCCGGGAATACATTGACAGTGTCAAGAAAAATCTGCGTTCCCAGCTCGACAACATCGACATTGTAAACAAGGACGGCTCCGTGGAAAATCTGGGCAAAAAGTTTGATGCCGGCAAAAACGGAAACTGACAGTATGAATGCGAAAGAAACATTACGAACCGAAATGTTAAAGAAGCGAAAAGCGCTTCCCTTTGACCGGCGTTTCCGCTCAGAGGTTTTAATTACAGACAGAATTTTAGGACATCAGTGGTATTATTCTGCCACTGATATTCTTGTCTATAAAAGCTGCGGCAGTGAAGTATCCACGGAAGAAATTATAAAGGACGCCCTGCAGCATGGAAAAAGAGTGTATCTGCCGAAGGTACTTTCCCCGGAAAACGGAACCATGGAGTTTTACCGGATTACCGGGGAAACACCTCTTACAAAGGGCTATGGCGGCATTTTGGAGCCGCCTGCGGAAAATCCTTTTATTTATACCGAAGAAACGGCAAAGAGTACCCTGATGATTATGCCGGGACTGGCATATGACCGGAAACGCAGCCGCATCGGCTACGGAAAAGGCTTTTACGACAGATACTTACAGGAGAAAGAGGCTCTGCATACCATTGCCATAGGCTTTGACTGCCAGATGGTAAACGATATTGAAGAAGAACCAAATGACATAAAACCCAAGCAGGTTATCTGCCTGTGATACAGAAAGGACGGGAATAGGGATGGATGAGATTATGTTGAAGGAAATGGGCGCGCATGCTCTAAATGCTAAGTACACTCTGCAGAAATTAACGGCAACCGAAAAAAACAAGGCGCTGCTGCATGCATCGGAGGCTTTACTTTCCCATACGGAAGAAATTCTTTCCGCCAACGAAAAAGATATAAAGGCAGGAAAAGAAAAAGGCATGCATGAGGGACTCTTGGACCGCCTTGCCCTGACAGAAACAAGAATTGCCGCCATGGCAGAGGGACTTCGCCAGATTGCGGCGCTGGAAGACCCCATCGGGGAAATCATGGATAACTTTATTCGTCCCAACGGTCTTAAAATCAGCAAAGTACGGGTTCCTTTAGGTGTTATCGGCATTATTTACGAATCCCGCCCCAACGTGACGGCGGATGCCTTCGGCTTATGCTTCAAAGCGGGAAACGCAGTTATCTTAAAGGGTGGTAGCGATGCGCTTTTATCCAATAAGGCAATTACCGTCGTGCTCCGGAATGCCCTGCAGGAGAGCGGTATCTGTGCGGATGCCCTGCAGCTTATCGACAGCGGCGACAGGGAAATCACCAAAGCCTTTATGAAGATGAAGGAATATGTGGATGTGCTTATTCCCAGAGGCGGTGCGGGCTTAATCCGCAGTGTGGTGGAAAACAGCACCATTCCCGTTATTGAAACCGGTACCGGCAACTGCCACATTTATGTGGACAGGGAAGCGGATTTAAATATGGCGGCAGGTATCATCATCAATGCCAAAACCCAGAGAATCGGTGTCTGCAACGCCTGCGAATCCCTGGTTATCCACAAGGACATCAAGGATGCATTCCTGCCGGTGTTAGCGGAAGGACTGCGTGCCCATCATGTGGAAATGCGTGGCGACGAAGCGGTGCGGGAAGTGCTTTCCGACTGTCTGCCCGCAACGGAAAAAGATTACGCCAGTGAATACTTAGACTACATTATTTCCATGAAAACCGTTGCAGATGTGGACGAAGCCATTGCCCACATCAACAAATACAACACCAAGCATTCCGAAGCCATCATTACGAAAAATGAACTTACGGCGGAAAAATTCTTAAAGGAAATTGATGCCGCCTGTGTTTATGTAAATGCCTCCACCCGGTTTACGGACGGCTTTGAATTCGGCTTCGGCGCGGAAATCGGTATCAGCACCCAGAAGCTGCACGCGAGAGGTCCCATGGGCTTAAAGGAGCTGACTTCCTACAAATACCAGATTCACGGAAACGGGCAAATCCGTGGCTAAAAAGAAAAAAGATCCGGAAGGAAAAAGTATGAGTAAGGTTATTGACAACTTTTTAAGATATGTAAAAATTGATACCCAGTCTGCGGAAAACGATTTGCATCCCAGTACGGCAAAACAGCACGATTTGGCGAAGCTTTTATACAAAGAGCTGCAGGAAATGGGCGCCTCCGACGTGACTTACGACAAGGAGCACTGCTATGTGTACGCTACCGTTCCCGGCAACACCGACTCTGATAAGGTGCTTGGATTTATCGCCCATATGGATACGTCTCCCGCGGTTACGGACACCAATGTAAATCCCCGCATCGTAAAGCAGTATGACGGCTCAGACATTGTGCTTTCAGAAGAAGACGGCATTGTGCTTTCTCCTAAGGATTTTCCCAGCCTGCTTCTATATAAAGGTGAGGATTTAATTGTAACGGACGGTAAAACCTTACTTGGTGCGGACGACAAAGCGGGGGTAGCGGAAATTATGGCAATGGCGGAGTATCTGCTTTCCCATCCTGAAGTTCCCCATGGCACCGTTAAAATCGGCTTTACCCCGGATGAAGAAGTGGGCGCCGGTCCCGATTTCTTTGACGTTGCCCTTTACGGTGCCGATTTTGCCTATACGGTGGACGGCGGACGCATCGGCGAATTAGAATACGAAAACTTCAATGCGGCCGGCGCCAAGGTGACCTTCCACGGCAGAAGCGTACATCCCGGTGATGCCAAAAACAAGATGAAAAATGCCATTCTGATTGCCCAGGAATTCCAGTCCCTGCTTCCGGCAGAACAGAATCCCATGTATACGGAGGGCTATGAAGGCTTTTTCCACTTAGATGCCATCGAAGGCAATGTGGATGAAACCACGGCGGACTACATTATCCGCGACCATGATAAAAATAAATTTGCCGGAAAAAAAGAACTGTTTGTAAAAGCAGGAGAGTTTTTGAATGAAAAATACGGTGAAGGAACCGTAACCATTTCCTTAAAGGACTCCTATTACAATATGCGGGAAGTCATGGAAGAGCATATGCATCTGATTGACAATGCCAGAGAAACCATGGAAGAAATGGGCATTACCCCCATTATCCAGCCCATCCGCGGCGGTACCGACGGCGCCAGACTTTCCTTCATGGGGATTCCCTGTCCAAATCTCGGGACGGGCAGCCATAACTTCCACGGCAGGTACGAGTATGCCTGCGTGCAGTCCATGGAAAAAATCACCGAATTTCTGATTGCTTTGCTGCAAAAGTATGCGTAAGCACCGGTCTACAGAGAAAAGAAAGGATTAACAGATATGAACAGAGAAATCGAAGCGCAGATAGAAAGCCTGGATTTAACAGCTCCTGCGCCCACCGAAGAACCCTTACGCCAGTATTATTTCATGGGCAAAGCACGTCAGTATACGGAACGCTTAAAAGAAACCTTACAGAGAACGCCCACCTTCCACGTTACCACCTTCGGGTGTCAGATGAATGCCAGGGACTCCGAAAAATTAGAGGGTATTTTAGAGTTTGTTGGCTTTGAAAAGAAAGAAGAAGAGGATGCGGATTTCGTCATTTTCAACACCTGTACCGTAAGAGACAATGCCAACCAGCGTGTTTACGGCAGACTGGGCGAAGTGAAGGGCTTTAAGAAGAAAAATCCCCACATGAAAATTGCTCTCTGCGGCTGTATGATGCAGGAGCCCGGCGTCATCGAAAAGATAAGAGAAAGCTACCGTTTTGTGGACCTGATTTTCGGTACCCACAACATTTATAAATTTGCGGAACTTCTGACCACATCCTTTGAAAGCAAGGGCATGCTCATCGATATCTGGAAGGACACGGACAAAATCGTGGAAGACCTTCCCGTGGAGCGGAAATACCCCTTCAAATCCGGTATCAACATCATGTTCGGCTGTAACAATTTCTGCAGCTACTGTATCGTTCCCTATGTAAGAGGACGGGAGAGAAGCCGCAATCCCAAGGATATTATCCGGGAAATCGAAGGACTGGTAGCGGACGGCGTGGTGGAAATCATGCTGCTCGGCCAGAATGTAAACTCCTACGGTAAAAATTTAGAGGAGCCCATTACCTTTGCGGAACTTTTACAGGAAGTGGAAAAAATCGAAGGCTTACAGCGTATCCGCTTTATGACCTCCCATCCCAAGGATTTGTCCGAGGATTTAATTCAGGTGATGAAGCACAGCAAAAAAATCTGTCGTCATCTGCACCTTCCCCTGCAGGCAGGCTCCAACAAGATATTAAAAGCCATGAACCGTGTTTATACCAAGGAGCAGTACATAGCCCTGGCAAAGCATATCCGGGAAGAAATCCCCGATATGGCGATTACCACCGACTTAATCGTGGGCTTCCCCGGCGAAACCCTTGCGGATGTGGAAGAAACCATTGAAGTGGTAAAGGAAATCCAGTACGACAATGCCTTTACGTTTATTTATTCCAAGCGAAGCGGTACGCCCGCGGCAGCCATGGAACAGGTACCGGAGGAAATCGTAAAAGAAGGCTTCAACAAGCTCTTAAAGGTAGTGCAGGAAACCGCCAGAGATCGGGTAAAACGTTACGAAGGCATGGTAATGGAAGCGCTGGTGGAAGAGAGAAACGAGCAGGATGCAAGTCTTTTGACCGGCAGACTTTCCAACAACACCATTGTGCATTTCAAAGGAGACACGTCTTTAATCGGTAAGATTGTCAATGTGAAACTAAGCTCCTGTCAGGGATTTTATTATCTCGGCGAGCTTGTTTAATAAAAGAAACTTATGAGGAGTGGGGAGATTTCCCCGAAAAAATTATGGAAAAAGAAAAATTGAAACCGAAGTTGTTTTCTGTCATGAAAACCTACACCAAAGAGCAGTTCGTAAAAGACGTGGTGGCAGGTATCATCGTGGCAATCATTGCGCTGCCCTTATCCATTGCCCTGGCACTGGCGAGCGGCGTCACCCCGGAAAAAGGTATTTACACCGCCATTGTAGCGGGCTTTGTGATTTCCTTTCTGGGCGGCAGCCGTGTGCAGATAGCAGGACCGACCGCAGCCTTTGCCACCATCGTGGCAGGGATTGTGGCAAGAGCCGGCATGGACGGCCTGATCATTGCCACCGTTATGGCGGGCATTATCCTGATTTTAATGGGACTGTTTCATTTCGGTTCCCTGATTAAGTTTATTCCCTATACCATTACCACCGGTTTTACCGCCGGTATTGCCGTGACGATTTTTATCGGCCAGATAAAGGATTTCTTAGGTCTTACCATTGTGACGGAAGAACCGCTTATCGACACCATGGACAAGCTTTTCGCAGACTTCCGCTTTATCTCCACCATCAACTGGTGGGCGCTCGGCGTGGGAGCCCTGTGTATGGTCATTCTCATTGCCTGGCCGTATCTGCCCGGATTCTTAAATAAAATCCCCGCATCCTTAATTGCCGTTTTAGTAAGCAGTGCACTGGTATCCCTTATGAACCTGCCGGTCAACACCATCGGCGATTTGTATACCATTTCCGCCAAGCTTCCGGCATTTTCCCTGCCGCATGCGGATTTGAAAACCATTGAATCCCTGGTACCGGATGCCTTTACCATTGCTATTTTAGCGGGTATTGAGTCCCTGCTTTCCTGTGTGGTGGCAGACTCCATGGTAAACTCCAGACACCGTTCCAATATGGAGCTTGTGGCACAGGGTGCCGGCAACATTGCATCCGCACTGTTCGGAGGTATTCCCGCTACAGGAGCCATTGCCAGAACCGCAGCCAATATCAAAAACGGCGGAAGAACCCCCATTGCCGGTATGGTGCATTCCGTTACCTTACTGCTTATTTTAGTGGTACTGATGCCGTATGCAGCTCTCATTCCCATGCCCGCCATTGCCGCAATTCTTTTCATGGTAGCTTACAATATGTGCGGTTGGAGAGAGTTTGTAAACCTTTGCAAAACCGCACCCAAAAGCGATATTTTAGTACTGGTCTTAACCTTCGTGCTGACCGTGGTATTTGACCTGGTGGTTGCCATTGAAGTAGGTCTTATCTTAACCTGTATCCTGTTCATGAAGCGCATGAGCGATGTGACCGAGGTTTCCGGCTGGAAGTACGTGGAGCCGGAGGATGACCCGGAGGGAACCATGATGAACGTGCCGAAAAATACCGTGGTATATGAAATTACCGGTCCCATGTTCTTCGGTGCCGCAGACAAGCTCTTAAAGATTGCCGTGCAGGACAATGCAAAATGCCTCATTCTTCGTATGCGAAGCGTAAATGCCATTGACTCCACCGCCATGCGGAATTTTGAGAGACTGTATAAAGAATGTCAGAAGAAGAAGGTAACCCTTATTTTCTCCCATGTAAACAGCCAGCCGATGTCCATTATGCATAAAGCGGGTTTCTATGAGGAAGTGGGCGCAGACAATTTCTGTGCACATATAAATGATGCCATGAAGCGGGCACAAGATTTACAATAACTATATTTTGTAGTATAATATGAGCGGGTGTGCATATATGGCACATCCGCATTTTTGACGAACAGGAGTATACAAAAGTGGCTGAATTTACACCCATGATGCAGAAATACTTGGAAACCAAAAAGGAATATCCCGATTGTATTCTTTTTTACAGACTGGGAGATTTCTACGAAATGTTTTTTGAAGATGCCCTGACGGCTTCAAGGGAATTAGAGATTACCCTTACCGGAAAGGACTGCGGACAGGAAGAACGGGCGCCCATGTGCGGCGTGCCCTATCATGCGGTGGAAGGCTATTTGAACAAACTGGTCAGCAAGGGTTACAAGGTAGCCATCTGTGAACAGGTGGAGGACCCGAAGCTTGCCAAAGGGCTGGTAAAAAGAGAGGTTGTCCGTATCGTTACCCCCGGCACCAATATTGACGCCAATGCGCTCGAAGAAAACCGGAACAATTACCTGATGTGCGTGACCTATATGCCGACGAAAATCGGTGTTTCCGTGGCGGATGTCACCACCGGCGACTACTATGTGACGGAAGTGGACGATTTGCGCAAGCTCATGGATGAAATCATCAAATACCAGCCGAAGGAAATCATCTGCAATGATGCTTTTTTAGTAAGCGGTATGGATATCGAGGATTTGCGGGGAAGGCTGGGCATCAGCTTATCCGCTCTGGAAGCCCATTACTTTGACGATGACAATGCAAGGAAGAGCCTGATGAAGCATTTCCATGTGAATACGCTCATCGGTCTCGGCATTGATGATTTCCCCATCGGTTTTATTGCGGCGGGAGCGCTTCTTACCTACCTTTACGATACCCAGAAGACCTCCTTGGAGCATATCCGTCACATCACTCCGTATTTAACCAGCAAATTCATGCTGCTTGACAGCTCGACCAGACGTAACTTAGAGCTGGTGGAAACCCTGCGGGAAAAGCAGAAGAGAGGCTCCCTTTTATGGGTGCTTGACAAGACGAAAACCGCCATGGGCGGCAGAATGCTCCGTAATTTCGTGGAACAGCCCCTCATCGAGAAAAGAGCCATTGAGGACAGACTGGACGCCATTTCCGAATTAAACAAGGACCCCATTACCCGGGATGAAATCCGGGAGTACTTAAATCCCATTTACGATTTGGAGCGACTGCTCGGCCGTATCAGCTTTAAGACTGCCAATCCCAGGGATATGATTGCTTTCCGCAATTCCTTACAGATGCTGCCGCCCATCAAGACGGTCATGGCATCCTTTGAAAAGGCGGAGCTTTCCTTTATCCGGGACGAAATCGACCCCCTTACGGACATCTGCAGCCTCATCGAAAATGCCATCTGCGAGGACCCTCCTTTTTCCATAAGAGAGGGCGGTTTTATCAAAGAGGGCTTTGACGAGGATATTGACCGGCTGATGCATGCCAAGCAGGACGGCAAAACCTGGCTTGCCAATTTAGAGGAAGAAGACAGGGAGCGCACCGGCATCAAGAACCTGAAAATCAAGTACAACAAGGTATTCGGTTATTATTTTGAAGTCACGAATTCCTATGCGTCCTTAGTTCCCGATGACTATGTGCGCAAGCAGACCCTTGCCAATGCCGAGCGTTACACCACACCCCGGTTAAAGGAGTTAGAAGACACCATCTTAAACGCAGAGGATAAGCTCTGCACACTGGAATACGATTTATTCTGTAAAATCAGGGAAGCCATTGCGGCGGAAATGGACCGCATCCAGAAAACAGCCAAGGCGGTTGCCAAACTGGATGTTTATGCCTCCCTTTCCTTAGTGGCGGAAAGAAACGGCTACGTGCGTCCGAAGTTAAACGAAAAGGGCGTCATTGACATCAAGGACGGCAGACACCCGGTAGTGGAGCAGATGATTGACAATGACATGTTCATTGCAAACGACACCTACTTAGACAACGGCAGTCATTGTATTTCCGTCATCACCGGACCCAATATGGCAGGTAAATCCACCTACATGCGGCAGACGGCGTTAATTGTCCTGATGGCGCAGATTGGCAGCTTTGTTCCTGCAAAGAGCGCCAATATCGGCATTGTGGACCGTATTTTTACCCGTGTGGGTGCTTCGGACGATCTGGCAAGCGGACAGTCCACATTTATGGTGGAAATGAATGAGGTTGCCAATATTTTACGGAATGCCACCTCCAACAGCCTTCTTGTTTTAGACGAAATCGGCAGAGGAACCTCCACCTTCGACGGTCTTTCCATCGCCTGGGCGGTCATCGAGCACATCAGCAACCGGAGGTTACTGGGCGCCAAGACTTTATTTGCCACCCATTACCACGAACTGACCGAGCTGGAAGGCAAAATGAGCAATGTCAACAATTACTGCATCGCCGTCAAGGAGTGCGGGGACGACATTGTGTTTTTACGGAAAATTGTAAGGGGCGGAGCGGACAAGAGCTACGGTATCCAGGTAGCCCGGCTGGCAGGTGTGCCGGACATGGTCATTGACCGTGCCAAGGAAATCGTAAAGCAGCTTTCCGACAACGATATCACTGAAAAGGTACAGAGCATCGCCATAGACGTAAAGGGAGATGCAAAGCCAAAAAAGGCAGAGCATCTGGACGAAGTGGATATGGCGCAGATGTCTTTATTTGAAACGGTAAAGGATGAGGATGTCATCAAGGAAATCAAGGAAACGGATTTAAGCACCATGACTCCCATTGACGCCTTAAACACCTTATACCGTCTGCAGAGTAAACTGAACAACCGCTGGCAGACTTCTTCCCATTAAGGAACTGCCGTAGAAAGGAAACCCATGACAGCAATACAAATTCTTGATTCTGCCACCATTGATAAAATTGCTGCCGGCGAAGTCGTAGAACGCCCCAGCAGCGTGGTGAAGGAACTGGTGGAAAATGCCCTGGATGCGTGCGCGGATGCCATAACCGTGGAAATCAAAGAAGGCGGCATCACCTTTATCCGCGTCACCGACAACGGCAGCGGCATCGACAGTTCCCAGATACGCAATGCCTTCATGCGGCATGCAACCAGTAAAATCCGCTCGGCGGAGGATCTGACCCACGTAGTAAGCTTAGGCTTCCGCGGTGAAGCTCTTTCCAGTATCTGCGCCGTAGCGCAGGTGGAGCTGATTACCAAAACGAAAGACAATTTAACCGGCGTCCGTTATGTCTGCGAGGGCACCGTAGAAAAGGAATGCTCCGAAATCGGCGCCCCCACGGGTACCACGGTGCTTGTGAAAAATCTGTTTTTTAACACACCGGTACGGCGCAAATTCTTAAAACAGCCCATGACGGAGGGCGGCTATATCATCGACTTGATGGAACATATGGCTCTGTCCCGCCCGGATACCGCGTTTAAGCTTATGGTAAACGGACAGGTGAAATTCCACACCTCCGGCAACGGCAGCTTAAAAGAAGTCATTTACCGGATTTACGGCAAGGAAACGGCATCCCAGCTTCTTCCCTTTGAAAAGGAAACCAAGGGCATCAAGGTGGAAGGATACCTCGGAAAGCCAATTTTGAACCGCTCCAACCGCAACTTTGAAAACTATTACATCAACGGCAGATACATAAAAAGCAGCCTGATTGCCAAGGCTTTGGAAGACGGCTACAGCAATTATTTAATGCAGCACAAATTCCCCTTTACCGTTCTGCATTTTACCATCGATACGGAAATGGTGGATGTGAATGTGCATCCCACGAAAATGGATGTGCGCTTTACAGGCGGCAATTATCTTTACGATTTTGTGGCCTCCTCCGTGGCGGCGGCGCTGCAGCAGAGAGAAATGATTCCGGAAGCCCTGCTTTCCGAAGAAAAAGAAGAGGAAACCCAGAAAATAAAGGTACCGGAGCCGTTTGAACAGCAGCGTACCAGACAGTTCCAGGTCATGGAGGAGCAGCGCTACGAGGCGGTCCGTTCCCCCAGCCGGGATATCTTTATCAGGGAAGCCGCCGAGGAGTCCCTGAAAGCCATGGCGGACAATACTTCGTCAGATGACGATTTCTTCGTACAGATACCCGCCAGGGTTGCAGACAGCACACCCACCCTGCGCACAGAGATGCCTGTGGAGCCAGCCGCACCCGGCACAGCAATGCCTGCAAATGCAGAACAGACCGAACAAGCACCGGCTGTGAAGACTGAACCCCCGAAGCAGTTGGACCTCTTTGATGAGAAGATGCTCACAAAGGAGAACCGCCCCCGGTACCGCATTTTGGGACAGATTTTTGATACCTACTGGCTGATTGCTTTCACCGACAAGCTTTTTATCGTGGACCAGCATGCGGCGCACGAAAAGGTAAAATACGAACGGCTGATGAAGCATTATCATGAAAAGGATATTGTGACCCAGACCTTAAATCCGCCCATTGTGGTGACCCTTTCCGCAAAGGAAGAAGCCACCTTTCTTTCCTGTAAGGATGTGTTTGCCGGACTCGGCTTTGAAATCGAGGATTTCGGCGGCAGGGAATATGCCCTGCGCGGCGTACCCGTGGATTTGTACGGGCAGGAGGAAAAGACACTGTTTTTAAGTGTACTGGATGAAATGTCGGAAGGGCCTCTTCACAAGGACCTGACCGTAGTGGAAGAGAAGCTTGCCACCATGGCGTGCAAATCCGCCGTAAAGGGCAACCACAGCTTTTCCTTTGCGGAAATGGAAGCGCTTATTGACGAGCTTCTGACACTGGACAATCCGTACAACTGTCCCCACGGAAGACCCACCATTATTTCCATGAGCAAATATGAAATCGAAAAGAAATTCAAACGAATTGTTTAGAATGTTTGTAAAAAGAAAGGCAGTCCTATGAAAAAGCCCCTTCTTATCCTCACCGGTCCTACGGCGGTGGGCAAAACCAGGCTTTCCATAAAGCTTGCAAAAGCGGTAAACGGAGAGATTATCTCCGCCGATTCCATGCAGGTCTACCGCTATATGGACATCGGCTCCGCCAAAATAAAACCCGAAGAAACAGAGGGTGTTCCCCATCATCTGATTGATGTGCTTGACCCGGAAGAAGAATTCAACGTGGTTACCTTCCAGAAAATGTGTAAAAAATGCATGGAAGAAATCTACGGCCGGGGACATGTTCCCATCTTAACGGGCGGCACCGGCTTTTATATCCAGTCCGTCCTCTACGACATTGATTTTACGGAAAATGCGGAGGATACAACCATCCGCGACCGTCTCGAAAAAGAAGCAGAAGAAAAAGGGGCGGAATACCTCCACGGGAAATTACGTGAAGTGGACCCAGTCTCTGCGGGAGCCATTCATGCCAACAATATAAAGCGGGTCATCCGTGCACTGGAATTTTACGAGCAGACCGGTGAAAAAATATCCCTGCACAACGAAACAGAGCGGCAGAAAGAAAGCGCCTACGCCTCCTGTTATTTTGTATTAAATGATGACCGGGAAAAGCTGTATGAACGGATAGACAGGCGGGTGGACGAAATGCTTGCCGAAGGACTGGTAGCAGAGGTAGAGGCACTCAAAAAAAGAGGCTGCACAAGAAAACTGGTTTCCATGCAGGGACTGGGCTACAAGGAAATTTTAGCATACCTTGACGGCGAATACAGCTTAGAGGAAGCCGTTTACCGGATCAAACGCGACACCAGGCATTTTGCCAAAAGACAGATTACCTGGTTTAAGCGGGAGAAAGAAGTCATCTGGATAAACAAACCGGATTTTTCCTATGACGATGACAAAATTCTTGACTTTATGAAAAAAGAAATGGAAGCCAAAAGAATAACCGGCAAATAAAAAAGGAATTACTGAAAAACGAAAGGCAAACAATATGAATCAGGAATTGAAAGCAATGTATGAAAAAATGGGGATTTCTCCCGAGGTCTGTCAGTTTACGGACGATATTTTAGAGGACTTACGGGAAAGATTTTCCGTCATTGATGAAACGGCGGAATATAACCAGTTAAAGGTTTTAAGAGCCATGCAGGAGCATCAGGTGTCCGAAGCCTGCTTACTTGGCACCACCGGCTACGGTTACAACGATTTGGGAAGGGATACCCTGGAAGAAGTCTACGCCTCCGTATTCCATACGGAAAGCGCTCTGGTACGTCCCCAGATTACCTGCGGCACCCATGCACTGGCGCTGGCGCTTATGAGCAACTTACGTCCCGGCGACGAGCTGTTTTCTCCCGTAGGAAAGCCCTACGATACGCTGGAAGAGGTTATCGGCATCCGTCCCTCCAAGGGCTCCTTAAAAGAGTACGGCATCAGCTACCGTCAGGTGGATCTGCTTCCTGACGGCAGCTTTGATTATGACAAAATAAAAGAAAACATCAACGAAAAGACCCGTCTTGTGACTATCCAGCGTTCCAAGGGCTACCAGACCCGTCCGACCCTGTCCGTAAAACGCATCGGCGAGCTGATTGCGTATATCAAGGGCATCAAGCCGGATGTTATCTGCATGGTGGACAACTGCTACGGGGAATTTGTCGAAAAATGCGAGCCCAGCGATGTTGGTGCCGACATGGTAGTGGGTTCCTTAATTAAAAATCCGGGAGGCGGCCTGGCTCCCATCGGCGGTTACATTGCAGGAAAAAAAGAATGCGTGGAAAATGCGGCATACCGTCTGACTTCCCCGGGACTGGGCAAAGAAGTGGGCGCTTCCTTAGGCATTTTAAGTGCTTTCTATCAGGGACTGTTTTTAGCCCCCACCGTAACGGCATCCGCCTTAAAGGGAGCTATTTTTGCGGCAAATGTCTATGAAAGACTGGGGTATCATGTGGTACCGGACAGTACGGAAAGCCGTCACGACATCATCCAGGCAGTGGAATTCGGCACCCCCGAGGGCGTCATTGCATTCTGCCAGGGCATCCAGGCGGCAGCGCCCATCGACAGCCATGTAACTCCGGAGCCGTGGGATATGCCCGGCTACGATGCACAGGTCATTATGGCGGCGGGCGCCTTTGTATCCGGCTCCTCCATCGAGCTTTCCGCAGACGGCCCCATCAAGCCTCCCTACGCCGTTTATTTCCAGGGCGGACTTACCTGGCAGCATGCGAAATTCGGCATCATGAAGTCCCTGCAGATGCTTTTGGACAAGGGGATTTTGTCGAAACTTTTTCCGTAAATTTTATATACACGACATAGGAATTGTGTTAGAATATATTCCATATGTTGAGAGACTTTTAGAACACATCTGTGCATACGGCAGGTGGGAAAGGACATTCGGATAAGCTTGAAAAAGATAAACTGGGTATTTTTAGTGGTTGTCCTGATCGGCTTTATGCTGGGCAGCTTCATCGGCACATATTTTTCCAATACTTTCTTAAATTACGGACAGGTATTCGGATTAAGCAGCCCTCTGGTACTGGATTTAGGGTTTATCATTCTGACGTTTGCCCTTCAGATTCACATTACCATTGCCAGTGTGATAGGCGTTATCATTGCACTGATTATTTATCGTTTCATTCGTTAAGGAGTAGTTCATACAGAGTTCAGGAAGGTATCGGAGGTATGTATGGACAAAACAGTAAAAAAAGCACCGGATGCGGACAGCCGTCTGCGTCCCTATGAGAAGTTCCGGCGTTTCGGAGTGGAAAGTTTAACGGAAGCGGAGCTTCTTGCCGTGATTTTGCGCTGCGGCACGAAAAAAGAAGATGCCGAATCGCTTGCGGCGCGTATTCTTTCCCTGTCACCCACGGGGAAGGACAACCTCCTGGGTCTGCATCATTTAAGCATGGAGCAGCTCCTTGCCATCAACGGCGTAGGAGAGGTGAAGGCCACCCAGATAAAATGCGTCATGGAATTCTGCAGCCGGGTAGCCAGGGCAAAAGCCCACGAAGAGCTTGCCTTTGACCGTTCCGGCACGGTGGCATCCTATTACATGGAAAGCATGCGGCACAGGACAAGGGAGTGTGTCCTTTTGCTCTGTCTGGATGCCAAAGGGCATCTGTTAAAGGAAATCATTCTTTCCATCGGCTCGGTCAAAGCTTCCATGCTTTCCCCAAGGGAGGTTTTTGTGGAAGCCCTGAAAGCGGAAGCGGTACATATTCTTCTTCTGCACAACCATCCGAGCGGCGACCCGGCACCGAGTGCGGCGGACCGCCAGATTACGGAATGCATCAGAGAGCTGGGAATAAAACTTGATATTCCGCTCATAGACCACATCATAATTGGAGATAACAAGTATATAAGCTTCAAGGAACAGGGATTTTTGTAAAATCCGAAAGGAGTAATCTTTATGTTGGTTAACAACGTATTCGGTATCGACTTAGGTACCAACAATATCAAAATCTACAATAAGAGCGATGACAGTATCATGGTGGAAAAAAACATGATTGCCATAGAGAACAAGTCCACTTTGTTTGCTTACGGCAACTCTGCATTTGATATGTATGAGAAAGCACCGTCCAATATTCATATTTCCTATCCTCTGTGCAACGGTGTCATTGCCGACATCAAAAACATGGAGACCATTGTGCGGTACTTTATCCAGGATTTAATGAAGGGCAGCATCAAGCCCGCCGACTATTACATTGCCGTACCCACGGATGTGACGGAAGTGGAAAAAAGAGCATTCTACGATCTGATTAAGGATGCCAATGTCAAGGCAAAGAAAATCATGGTAGTGGAAAAGGCCGTGGCAGACGGTCTCGGCATGGATATCGACGTCAAGAATTCCCAGGGTGTACTGGTGGTAAACGTAGGCTACGACACCACGGAAATTTCCATTCTTTCCCTTGGAGGCATCGTATTAAGCAAGCTCATCAAGGTGGGCGGCTTTAAGTTTGACGAAGCCATCAAAAATGCCGTAAGAAAGGAATTTTCCTTAATCATCGGCGGCAAAACGGCGGAAAATATCAAGATTTCCCTCGGCGAGCTTTGCGAAGAAGGCAAGGGCGCCGTAGTTTACGGCAGGGATATCGTGACCGGTCTTCCGGTAGAGCGTGAAATCCCCGTAAGTCTTGTGGACGAATGCCTGCAGGAGCATTTCTATACCATTATCGACAACGTAAAGGTCATTTTAGAGCGCACTCCTCCCGAATTGGCAGCCGACATTTACCGTCACGGCATTTACCTTACCGGCGGCGCTTCCCAGGTGCACAATCTGGCACAGGAAATGGCGCAGGGTACGGGACTTAAGGTAAACATTGCCGAGGAACCGCTGGAAAGTGTAGTAAGAGGTCTCGGCAAAATCATTCAGGATGATAACTACAAGAGTGTTGCCTATGCCATTGAAGGGATGAGTAAATGAGTCCGGTTGTAAAACGAAAAGGGGAGCGGTTTTCCGTACCCTCCAAGTATATTCTGATTTTCCTGACGGTTCTCTGCAGCGGCATGATGCTTATGACCTTCAGCACGGATTTGTTTAACAAGCCACTGAATGCCTTTGCAGGCTATGTGGTTGTTCCGTTCCAGCGGGGCATCAGCTCCGTGGGCGGCTGGTTTTCCACCAGGGCGGAGGAGCTTTCCCAGATAAGGAGCCTGCTTTCGGAAAACGAATCCTTAAAGCAGCAGGTTGCCGAGCTCACCGCGGAAAACATCCAGCTTCAGCAGGAAAAATACGAACTGAATACCTTACAGGCTCTCTATGAAATAGACGAACAGTATGCCGGCTACGACAAAACGGGCGCCAGGATTATTGCCAGGGACTCCGGCAACTGGTACCAGTCCTTTATCATTGACAAGGGAAGTGACGACGGCATTGCCGTGGATATGAATGTCATGGCGGAGGGCGGTCTTGTAGGCAGAGTCATAGCCGTAGGTCCCAACTGGGCAAAGGTGGTGTCCATCATATCCGACAACAACAACGTCAGCGGCAAGGTTCTTTCCACCGGGGACAATCTTATCGTATCCGGTGATCTGGAGCTGATGCAGCAGGGCGTTATCCGTTTTTCCCAGCTTTTAGACAGTGCGGACGCCGTGGCGGAAGGAGACAAAATCGTTACCTCCAGCATCAGCGACAAGTATCTGCCCGGCATTTTAATCGGGTATGTAAGCGAAATCACGCTGGACTCCAACAAACTGACGAAATCCGGCACGGTCATCCCTGCCGTGGATTTTGAACATCTGGAAGAAGTACTGGTCATTCTAAAACTGAAACAGACCGTGACCGAATAAAAAATGCCGGCATAAAGCGTCTATGCCGGACATGGAAAGGAAATGCTTTGAAAAAAGGAATTATTGCCGCAATTTTCATATGGATGTTGTTTTTACTGCAGAGTACGGTCTTTCAAAGCCTTTCTTTTAACGGAATTGTTCCCAACCTGTTAATCGTCCTGACCGCTTCCTACGGGTTTATGAGCGGTGAAAAATGGGGGCTTATCGTGGGCTTCTTCTGCGGACTTCTCTGTGACATCTTTTTTGGGGATGTCATCGGGTTCCATGCCCTCATAATGATGTACATAGGTTATTTAAACGGTAAATTTTCCGGTGGCTTTTACCCGGAAGATATTATCCTGCCCATGGTACTCAACGTATTAAGCGATGTTTCCTATGGCTTTTTATGTTATATTTTTATGTTTTTACTGCGTGGCAGACTGAATTTTCCTTATTACTTCCTGCATGTGATTCTGCCGGAGGTGGTATATACCACGCTTATGACTATTTTTCTTTATCCATTGATCCTGTTTGTAAACACCAGACTGGACAGACCGAAAAAAAGGAGTAAACAGAAACTTGTTTGAACGTATTAAAGAGAAGTTGATCGGCATATTGACAAGCAGAGTGACGGTTATGGTTCTGATTGCCTTTGCTCTTGCCGGTATTCTTCTTTACCGGCTTTTTCAACTGCAGATTGTAAGGGGTGAAGAGTACCTGAACAACTTCATCTTAGAGAGCCGGAAAACCCGTGAAATTGCGGCTGCCAGAGGTAAAATTCTTGACCGGAACGGAAAGGTTCTCGCCTACAATGAGCTTGCCTATTCCGTAAAAATAGAAGACGTATATGAAACCAGCCGTTCCAAAAACAAAAACTTAAATGCCAATATCCGCAAACTTATAAAACTCATCGAAAAAAACGGCGATTCCATTATCATGGATTTCGGCATCGCAATCGATGAAAACGGCGAATATGCCTTTACGGCGACCTCCGACAGCAGAAGACTGCGTTTTTTGGCGGATGTCTACGGCCAGAAATACGTGACCGACTTAAAACTGGAAATGCAGACGGCAACACCGGACGAAGTCATAGAGTACCTCGGCAAAAAATACGCTATCGGCGACTACGAGGATCCGGAGGACAGCCAGACCGATTTTATCGTAGGCAAGGGATATTCCAAATACGAGCTTTTAAAGATGATTACCGTCCGCTATGCCATGGGGCTTACTTCCTACCAGAAATACATAGGTACGACCGTAGCCACGGATATCAGCGAAGAAACACGTGCGGTCATTATGGAAAATCTGGATGTTCTGGACGGTGTTTCCATTGAAGAAGCGCCCGTCAGACGATATGTGGACAGTGTTTATTTTTCCCAGATTATCGGCTACACCGGCAAGATTTCTTCCGATGAACTGGAAAGCTTAAATGCCAGAGATCTGGAAGAGGGCGGCGACGGTACCCGTTATACCGTAAACGACGTAGTGGGACGTTCCGGTATCGAAGCCTACATGGAAACCACCCTGCAGGGAAGAAAAGGCCTGGAAACCGTTTATGTCAACAATACCGGTAAGGTTATGGCCATTGACGAGGAAGCGTCCACAACACCGGTTGCCGGCAATGACGTGTATCTTACCATCGATAAAGATTTGCAGATTGCCGCCTACAACATTCTGGAACAGAAGATTGCAGGTATTTTACTGAATAAAATCCAGAACACTAAGGAATACACCGGAAAAACAAACTCCAGCAAGGAACTCTACATTCCGGTATATGATGTGTATTTTGCCCTGTTTAACAACGGTGTGATCGATCTTTCCCATATGGCAAGTGAAAATGCCGGGGAGCAGGAGCAGTATGTGTACGAAAAATATCTTTCCTACAAGGAAAATGTATACAGCAGGCTCCGGGAAGAACTGACGGAAAAGCTTACGCCTTACAATAAGCTTCCCAAGGAATATCAGGTTTACGAAAGCAATATTGTGGAATATTTAGAGCAGCGCGGCTTTATAGATACTTCACTGATTGACACCTCGGACAAGACCTACATTGCCTGGAAAACCGATGAAACCATCAGTCTTTCCGAATATCTGCACTATGCCATTTCTTCCGGCTGGGTGGATGTTTCCAAATTTGACCTGCAAAGTCAATACGCAGATACGGATGAAATTTACAACTACCTTTTGGACAGCATTTTCACTATTTTAGACAATGCAACGGATTTCCAGAAAAAGTTTTTCAAATACATGCTGAAATCCGATGTCATAAACGGTAAAAACGTCTGCTACCTTTTGTGTGAACAGGGGCGTGTGGAAATAGACGAAGAGGACGAAAACAGGCTATACCACAATGCCATTTCCGCCTACGATTTTCTCATGAACCGTATCAGTAACCTGGATATTACGCCTGCGGAACTGGCACTTGACCCCTGCAGCGGCTCCGTGGTCATTACGGATGTCAATACCGGGGATACGCTCGCCTGTGTATCTTACCCGTCCTACGACAACAACAAAATGGCAAACTCCATTGATGCGGAATATTATGCCCAGCTGCAGTCCGACAAGAGCAGTCCGCTTATCAATTATGCAACCATGTATAAATCGGCACCCGGTTCCACCTTTAAGATGGTTTCCGCTACAGCGGGACTGATGGAAGGCTACATCACTACAAACAGTACTTTCACCTGTACCGGTATTTTTACCACGGTAACCCCGTCCCCAAAGTGCTGGATTTATCCCGGAAGACACGGTTCCTTAAATGTATCCGAAGCTATCGAGAATTCCTGCAACTATTTCTTTTACCAGCTCGGCTATAACATGAGTATGGTAAACAACGAATACGATGCGGATGCCGGACTTGCCGTGCTGGCGAAATACGCCGACCTTTACGGTCTCTCCGAAAAATCCGGTGTGGAAATTACGGAATATGCTCCGGATGTTTCCGATGAACTGCCCATCCAGTCTGCAATCGGACAGGGTACCAACAACTATACCACTGTGGGACTTGCTCGATATGTAACCGCTGTGGCAAACAGCGGAACATGCTACGATTTAACCCTGCTTGACAAGGTCATGAGCCCGGACGGTGTGGTAATAGAAGAATTTGCTCCCAAGGTGCGCAATACCATTGATATGCCTGCTTCCTACTGGAATGCCATTCATTCCGGTATGCGGAAGGTAGTCGCCAACATGTCCTATTATACGGACCTGGGTATGGAAGTTGCAGGCAAGACCGGTACGGCGCAGGAAAGCACATCCAGGGCCAATCATGCGCTTTTTGTAGGCTATGCGCCCTACGATAAGCCGGAAATAGCCATCGCCACGCGTATTGCGTACGGTTATTCTTCCAGCTATGCGGCACAGACAAGCCGTGACATCATCAAGTATTATTTCGGATTGGAAGACGCCGAAGAAATTGTAACCGGTGAAGCATCCGACATGGATGCCGCTACCTACGGCGATTAAAAAGATACCTGCATCCGGTACTGACAGACCGGGACGTGCAGGTTACGGAAGGACAGGATACTGACATGAAAGACGCAGTCGTAATCAAAAGTTATCCGAACGGCATCAACTTACTGTTAAACAGTGAAAGCTCCGTTGATGCCATTGTAGCGGAACTTTCACAGAAATTCAACGACTCTAAAAGCTTCTTTGGGAAAGCAAAAACCGCCGTTTCCATGGAAGGCAAAAAGCTAACCGATGCCGAGCAGTTACGGATTGTAGATGCCATCCGCAAGAACAGCGATTTACAGATTATCTGCCTCGTAGGAAAGGATGACTCTACCGGTCAAAACTTTACGAAGGCACTGGAACGAATGGACAGGCACTTTACGCCGGAGCACAGTGCGGGACGCTTTTACAAAGGCTCCCTCACCGACAAACAGATGCTCGAGTCCGAAGAAAATATTGTGATTTTAGGGGATGTAAATCCGGGCTGCACCGTGATTTCCTCCCAGAGCATCGTTGTACTGGGCGGCCTTTACGGAGAAGCCTATGCCGGTTTAGAAGGCGAAGGCAGTTACTACATAGCAGCGCTTGAAATGGCGCCGGAGAAATTAAAAATCGGCGATTTCAAATATACGGCCCAGAAGGCCAGATGGGGCATTAAGCCTAAGGTACACCCGCAGGTGGCTTATGTAAAAAATAACAAAGTCGTCTTAGAATCCCTTACCAAAGAATTGCTTGGTACCTTTTCCTAAATAAACGGTACCTGGTGGACGAAAACTTTTATCGCCTTACGGCAAAAGGAGGAAATATGTGTGAAGTTATCGTCGTTACATCAGGAAAAGGCGGTGTGGGTAAGACCACCACATCCGCAAACGTTGGTACAGGTCTGGCACGTATGGGAAAGAAGGTCTGTCTGATTGATACAGACATCGGTCTGCGTAACTTAGACGTGGTTATGGGACTGGAAAACCGGATTGTTTATAATCTGGTGGACGTGGTGGAAGGGCACTGCCGTGTGAAGCAGGCGCTCATCCGGGACAAGAGAAATCCGTCCCTCTACCTTTTACCTTCCGCCCAGACAAGGGACAAAACGGCGGTTTCGCCGGAACAGATGATAAAAATGGTAACGCATTTACGGGAACAGTTCGATTACATTATCTTAGATTGTCCCGCAGGCATTGAACAGGGCTTCCAGAATGCCATTGCCGGAGCCGACAGGGCTCTTGTGGTTACCACCCCCGAGGTGTCTGCCATCCGTGACGCAGACCGTATTATCGGGCTTTTGGAATCACGGGAATTAAAGAAAATAGACCTTATCATCAACCGCTTAAGACTGGATCTCGTGAGAAGAGGAGATATGATGTCCTCTGCCGATGTGGTGGACATTTTAGCCATTCCGTTAATCGGTATCGTACCGGATGACGAAAACATTGTCATTTCCACCAACCAGGGCGAACCGCTGGTGGGCAACGGCACTCCCGCCGGTACGGCTTTCCAGAATATCTGCCACAGAGTTCTCGGAAAGGAAGTTCCCTTTCCCGATTACTCGAAGAGCATTTCTTTCTGGACAAGGGTAACCGGTATTTTTCACAGAGTATAAAGGAGGCGGGATGAATGAGATTTTTTTTCAGAAGAAAGAGTTCCAGAGAAATAGCAAAAGACCGTTTGAAAATCCTGCTGATATCGGACCGGGTAAACTGTTCGCCTGAAATGATGGACATGATAAAAGCGGATATTGCAAAGGTCATTTCCAAATACATGAAGATAGATGCAAAAAGCATGGAAATCCAGATAAGCAAAACCGGGACGAAGGGCGGACGTGGGAAAAAGACCCCTACACTGTATGCCAACATTCCCATTCTGGATATCAATCAATAAGAGAAAGGACATAAAATGTTACGAAATTACCGGTTACGGGATTACGACTTCAAATTGATTCTTTTTATTCTTGCAACATCCGCAATCGGTGTTCTCGCCATTGGCAGCGCAAAGGAATCCCTGCAGAACAAGCAGCTTGCCGGTGTTATTTTAGGTGTGGTCATCATGACGGTCATTTCCCTGATAGATTACCACTGGATACTTAAGTTTTACTGGCTTATGTACGCCGGCAACCTTGTTCTTTTAGGGGCTGTTATCTTAACATCCGCCGGAGACGATGCGGGCGGTGCCCAAAGATGGCTGGAATTCGGCAGTTTACGGTTCCAGCCGTCCGAAACTGCCAAAATTATATTGATTTTATTCTTTGCACAGTTTATTATGAAACATAGGGAGAAGTTGAACACGTTCCGTACCATTGTGTGTTGTCTGGCACTCATCGGCATTCCGGTCGGACTTATTTTCAAACAGCCTGACCTGTCCACTGCCATAGTGGTACTCCTGATTTTCTGTGTGGCGATGTTTATTGGGGGACTGAGCTACAAAGTCATATTGGGTGTGCTGGCGGTAGTGGTACCGTGCCTGCTTATTTTTATCAATCTGGCGGTTCAGCCGGATTCTGTCCTGATTGAGAAAGGAATTTTGAAACCTTACCAGCAAAACAGAATTCTATCCTTCTTATATCCGGATGAATACGAAGATAAGGAAGCATACCAGCAGCTTAACTCCGTAACGGCCATCGGTTCGGGACAGCTCGACGGAAAAGGGTATAAAACAAATGAGATCAGTTCCGTAAAAAACGGAAACTACATTCTGGAGCCCCAGACAGACTTTATCTTTGCGGTCATCGGTGAAGAGTTCGGTTTCAAGGGAAGCTGCACCGTGGTCGTCCTGCTTTTGCTTATTGCACTGGAATGTTTTTCTGTGGCGGCAAAGGCAAAAGATTTGTCGGGAGCCATAATTGCGGCCGGTATGGGCGGCCTGATTATTTTTCAGAGTTTTATTAATTTAGGGGTGGTAACGTTTATCTTACCGAACACGGGACTGACGTTGCCGTTTATCAGTTACGGTCTGACTTCCTTAGTCAGTCTGTATATGGGTATGGGGTTTGTATTAAATGTCAGATTACAATGTAAAAGAGGCTGACATAGAGAGGGTGATGGGACATGAATATCGCATTGATTGCACATGATGCAAAGAAAAAACTGATGCAGAATTTCTGCATCGCGTACAGAGGTATTTTAAGCAAAAACCAGTTATATGCCACAGGTACCACGGGACGCCTGATTGAAGAGGTGACGAATTTATCCGTCCACAAATATCTGGCGGGACACCTTGGCGGAGAGCAGCAGATTGGCGCGCAGATTGAGCACAACCAGATTGACCTGGTAATTTTCTTACAGGATCCGCTGACTTCCAAGACACATGAACCCAATGTGGGTAATATCATGAAACTTTGTGACATCCACAACATACCGCTGGCGACCAATCTTGCCAGTGCGGAACTGCTTATCAAGTCATTGGACAGAGGAGATTTAGAGTGGCGTGAAATGTATAAATAAAAAGGCTTTTTCAAAACGTCTGGCTCTTTTCACCGCAGGTTTCATAATGCTTGCGGCACTGAGCGGGTGTGGGCAGACGGCTTTTGCTCTTCCCTATGATACAACCTGCGGAGTAAGCAGCTATCAGGTCGTTCATACGGTAAATGCACAGTCTGCCGCACCGTTTGCACAGGATTTATGTATTGTAACAAAAGATGTGACCGAAGACCTCGGTGTAGATATGACCACAGCGGGAGCTGCGCTTCTTTGTGATGTCAACAATGCCAAGGTGCTGTATGCACAGAATGTATACGAAACAATGCATCCGGCAAGCCTAACCAAGATTATGACGGCTCTGATTGCCTTAAAATACGGATCCATGGATCAGGTGCTGACCGCCTCCGACAACGTCAGGATTTCCGAGAGCGGCGCCCAGTTATGCGGCATTAAACCGGGGGACAGCATGACACTTTCCCAGGCACTGCACATTCTGCTCATTTATTCTGCCAATGATGTGGGTGTTCTGATTGCCGAAGGTGTTGCCGGTGATGTAGACTCCTTTACTGAGCTGATGAATAAGGAAGCTCTTGCTATCGGAGCCACCAATACGCATTTTTCCAATCCGCACGGACTGACAGCGGACAATCATTACACTACAGCTTATGATCTGTACCTGATTTTCAACGAAGCCATCCGTTACGAGGCTTTCCGTGAAATTATCCATATGGATTCCTATAGTACGGTCTATTACGACCAGAACGGTAATTCCAAAGAGTTTTCCTGCAACACCACCAATCTGTTTTTACGCGGCAATTACACCCCGCCCGAAAATATTACGGTTGTGGGAGGCAAGACCGGCACCACCAATGCGGCCGGACACTGTCTGATTCTGCTTTCCAGGGACGTTAACGGAGCCCCTTATATTTCCGTTATCCTACGGAGTGATTCGAGGGACAATGTCTACAAACAGACAGCGGCCATGTTATCACAAATCGGGAAATAAACTGTTGTGTTTTCCGTGTGACTACTCTATAATGAAATTATAGTTTTTGTGAAGCAATTTACTATAGGAGGGTATGCGGATGGTTCAACTGATTGTGGGCAACAAAGGAAAAGGCAAGACAAAATTTTTACTGGAAAAAGTGAATAATGATGTAAAAGAAGCAGTGGGAAGTGTCGTATATTTAGACAAGAGCCCAAAGCATATGTATGAACTCAACAACAAAGTAAGACTTATTGATGTTTCCGATTACATGATTGAAAACACCGATGGCTTTCTGGGATTTGTAAGCGGTATTATTTCCCAGGACCACGATCTACAGCAGATGTATTTTGACAGCTTTTTAAAGATTGCGAAAGCAGAAGCAAAGGATATGGCTTCAGTAGTTGAAAAATTAGACAAAATAAGCAGCAAATTCGGTGTTGATTTCGTAGTCAGTGTTTCCGCAGATGAGGAAGATTTACCGGAAGCAGTAAAATCAAACATTATTGTTTCTCTCTGAAATACATAAAGCTCCGGACACCCATCCGGAGCTTTTTCTATGAATAAGACATTTATAAAAGTTGCAGCGGTGCAAAGACGGTACCGCCGGTTACGGAAAGGATTTTATGGCAGAGATAAAAAAATATCACAAACCGCTCAATATCAATATCGGCATGGTTATTTTCGCTGCCATTTTCATCTATGTCTGTATCTGTATCAGCATGTATTTCCGTACCAGCCATATCCGTCCCTACGAAGTAAGAGAGGGGTCTTTAGCATCGGACAAGCTCTATACCGGCATTGCCCTGCGGGAGGAAACCGTTGTGGAAGCCGATTCCGCCGGCTATGTCAATTATTATGTAAGAGAAGGCGAAAGAGCTGCCTGCGGTGACTTGGTTTACACCACCTCCGCCAGCGATACCACCGCCCTGAAAAACCGGACTGCGGAAGATGTTACGCTTTCGGAAAGCGAACTTTCCCAGTTAAAAAGCGACGTCATTAACTTTACCCACGGGTTTTCCGAAGAAGATTTCGGCAATGCCTACAATTTCAAGTATTCCATGAAAAGCGCCATGCTGAAGTTTACCGGTAGCACCTTGCTTAATGAGCTTTCTTCCGGCAACAGCGGACTCCGCGCTTCCTATGCGCCCTCTACCGGTATTGTCATGTACTGGACGGACGGACTGGAAGGCATCACAGCTGATGACATTACTGCAGAGGATTTTGACAGTGCGAAGCATGCAAAGAACCAGCTCCTTTCAAACGAAATGATTTCAGCGGGAGCTCCCGCCTATAAAATCTGTGACACGGAAGAGTGGGCCATCGTCATCAAAACAGATGCGGCAACAGCAGCCGATCTGGAAGCAGAGGGATATGTAAAAGTCCGCTTTCTGAAAAACCAGTTAGAATCCTGGGGTGCGGTATCCTTAATTTCCGGTGCCGACCAGGGGACCTATGTGAAGCTTACTTTTAACAATTCCATGGTAACCTTCAGTAATGAGCGGTACCTGGAAATCGAACTTCTTGTGCATGATGAGACGGGACTTAAAATCCCCAACACATCCATTGCACAGAGAGAATTTTATCTGATTCCCACCGATTTTGTAACCTTAAGCGGTGACGGTGATTCCTACGGTGTATTACGTGATACCATACTGGAAAACGGAAACAAAAGCACGGAATATGTGACCGTCAGCATTTACAGTGAGGTGAACGGCAAGTATTACGTGGATGCGGATGCTCTGCGGAGCGGCGATGTGCTGCATGCGACGGATTCCACCCGCACCTGTTCCGTCAGTGAAAAAGCCACACTTACCGGCGTTTACAATATGAACAAGGGATATGCGGATTTCCGCCAGATAGAAATTTTATACCAGAACGAAGAATACGCCATTGTAAAATCCAATACGGATTACGGTTTGAATGTATATGATCTGATTGTCCAGGATGCCTCTACGGTAACCGCCGACCAGTTCATTTACCGATAAAGAAAGGCAGTGATTTTATGATAACCGAAAATATAAGCGAAGTCAGGAAAAACATGGAGGAGGCGTGCCGGGTATCCGGAAGAAATCCCGAAGAGGTTTCCCTGATAGCTGTCAGCAAGACAAAGCCTGTTTCCATGCTGCAGGAAGCCTATGACGCCGGCTGCCGGGATTTCGGTGAAAACAAGGTTCAGGAAATTATGGATAAAATTGACCGGCTTCCTTCCGATATCCGCTGGCACATGATTGGACACTTACAGACCAACAAAGTAAAATATATCGTGGGAAAGGTCTTTTTAATCCACAGTGTGGACTCCCTGCATCTGGCAGAAGCCATCAGTAAAGAAGCCGTCAAGCAGAATACCACGGTGAATATCCTGATAGAAGTCAATGTAGCAAAGGAAGATACCAAGTACGGCGCCATGGCGGAGGATACCGTGTCGCTTGTGGAAAAAATTGCACTTTTGCCGGGAATTTGTGTCAAAGGACTGATGACAATCGCACCATATGTAGAAAATCCGCAGGAAAACAGACAATATTTTGTAAAGCTGAGGCAATTAGCAGTTGACATTAAGTCAAAAAACATTGATAATGTCCATATGGATATTTTGTCAATGGGGATGACCGGTGACTATATGGTAGCCATAGAGGAAGGCGCCACATATGTGAGAGTTGGCACCGGCATATTTGGTGAAAGACAGTACGGTCTGAATGCATAAATAAGGAGAGAGTGTAACATGGGTGTCATGGACAAGTTTTTAAATTACATGAAGTTAAACGAAGATGAAGAAGAATACGAAACCGATGATGATTATATAGATGATGAGGAGGACGATTATGTAGAGCCGGCCAAGAAATCTTCCTACAAGGATGCGGAAGAGGACAAGCCTGCAAAGAAAACGCCCCTTACCAAGGTTACGCCCATACCGAAGAATACAGCAAAGCGTATGCAGAGTGCGGGCGGCATGGAGGTCTGTGTATTCAAACCCGCTTCCGTAGAGGATGCCAGGGAGATTACCGAAACACTTCTTGCCAACAGGACCGTAGTGCTCAATTTAGAGGGGCTGGATGTGGATATTGCCCAGAGAATCATCGACTTTACCTCCGGTTCCTGCTATGCCATCAACGGCAACCTGCAGAAGATTTCCCATTATATTTTCATTATCACACCTGCCAGTGTAGACATCTCAGGTGATTTTCAGGATTTATTAGGCGGAAGCGCTTTTGATGTTCCCATCAACAACAACGGATATTAAAGCTGCATTCCTGTTCCCATGTAGAAAAGCAAGGACAGATAGTGATATCTGTCCTTTTCTTAAGCTTAAAGAGAGGATTTGACATGAAAAACAAAAGATTACCTATTTTCTATGAAGGAAAGCCCTGCTACGATATTGTATTTTCTACGGATTTTGAAGCACTGCCCGCAGAGCTTTCCGCTCTCGGCACCGAAAAACGGAAAATCTGCGTGGTAACCGACTCCAAGGTAGCCCCTCTGTACGGAGATGCCGTAAAAGAGCTTGCCGGAAGTGTCTGCAAGGAAGCCTGCCTCTATGTATTCCCGGAAGGTGAGGAAAGCAAGAACTTAAATACCGTAAAAGATTTATATGCTTTTTTAATCGAGCATCATTTTGACCGGAAGGATTTACTCATCGCTTTAGGCGGCGGTGTGGTAGGCGATTTAACCGGCTTTACGGCAGCAACCTATCTGCGCGGCATCGATTTTGTGCAGATTCCGACCACCTTACTGGCACAGGCGGACAGCTCCATCGGCGGAAAAACCGGTGTGGATTTCGACAGCTACAAAAACATGGTGGGCGCTTTCCACATGCCGAAGCTGGTTTACATGAATGTCAGCACACTGACCACTCTGGATGACAGACAGTTCTTTGCCGGTTTTGCCGAAATCATGAAGCATGGACTTATCAGGGACGAAGCCTATTATCTGTGGCTGATTGACAATATGTACGAAATCTGTGAAAGGGATTTGCCCACACTTTCCGAAATGACCTACAGAAGCTGTGAAATCAAAAAAGCAGTGGTGGAAAAAGACCCGCTGGAAAAGGGCGACAGAGCTTTGCTCAACTTCGGTCATACCATCGGACATGCCATCGAAAAAGCCAAGCATTTCACCCTACTTCACGGCGAATGTGTGGCTCTCGGTGCCGTAGCGGCTGCTTATATTTCCTGGAAAAGGGATATGATTTCCATGGAAGAGTACTACGAAATCCGGGATATGTTCGTTCCGTTCAATCTGCCCATCAGTATTGATAATATCGACCCGAAGGAAATTGTGAAGCTTACGAAATCCGACAAAAAGATGGAATCCGGCACCTTAAAGTTTGTTCTCTTAAAGGGCATCGGACATGCCGTTACAGATACTACGGTTACGGAAGAGGAAATCTTAAAAGCCGTGGAAGAAATTTATTTTAGTGAAGAGGATGCCCATGAATAACAAAAAAGCAAAAATAAAATGGATGCTCATTTCCCTGCTTGTAATGGTACTTTCCATTGCGGCAGACCAGTTTACCAAACATCTGACCCTGTTACACCTTAAGGACAAAGCACCGGTTTCCCTGATTGACGGCGTTCTGGAACTGCATTTTTATCCCAATACCGGCATTGCCTGGAGCATGCTGGAAGGACAGCTTTTTTTCATTGTCTTTATGGGAATTGTATTTTTATCCGTTATGCTGTTCTTTGTGTTAAGACTGCCCGAGCAGAAAAAATTCCATATCCTCTACATCCTGTCGGGGCTTCTTGCAGGCGGTGCTCTGGGCAACATGATCGACCGTATCCGTCTTGGCTATGTTGTGGATTTTATTTATTTTTCCCTGATAAACTTTCCTGTGTTTAACGTAGCCGACTGCTGCATTGTCATCAGCATTGCCTGGGCATGTATTTTGTTCTTATTTATTTACAAGGAAGAGGATTTGACCTTCTTAAGCTTCAAACAGAAAAAATACAGAGAAGTCAAATAACCGTGTGAAAAATTATGGATGAATTTCGTTTTCAGATAACCGAAGAATTAGAAGAAGAGAGACTCGATAAGTGTATCAGTATGCTTATCGAGTCTTTGTCGCGCTCTTTTATCCAGAAAATGATAAAGGACGAGACCGTTACCGTAAACGGAAACCCGGCAAAGGGAAGCTATCGTGTAAAATGCGACGACGAAGTGGTATTCTGCCTGCCGAAGGCGGTGGAGCCTGACATACTGCCGGAGGATATTCCTCTGGATATTCTCTATGAAGATACAGATGTCATCGTGGTAAACAAGCCCAAGGGCATGGTGGTGCATCCGGCGGCGGGGCACTACAGCGGCACACTTGTCAACGCCCTTTTATACCACTGTAAGGACCTTTCCGGCATTAACGGCGTCATGCGCCCCGGCATCGTCCACCGCATCGACAAGGATACCACCGGTTCCCTGATTGCCTGCAAAAACGATTTTGCCCACAACAGCATTGCCGAACAGTTAAAGGAGCATTCTATTGTCCGCAAATACCGTGCCATCTGCTTCGGAAGTCTGAAAGAAGAGGAAGGCACCGTGGACAAGCCCATCGGAAGGGATCCGAACAACCGGAAGAAAATGGCTGTTGTGCCAAACGGCAAGCATGCCGTTACCCATTATCGGGTGTTGGAGCATTTTAACGGCTATACATATATCGAATGTATCTTAGAAACCGGGCGAACCCACCAGATACGCGTGCACATGGCAAGCATCGGTCATCCTCTTTTAGGGGATGAGGTCTATTCTAACCGCAAAGCTCCCTTTCATTTAGAAGGGCAGACCCTTCATGCCATGACACTTGGTTTTAAGCATCCGCATACCGGCGAATACATTGAAACCAACGCACCGTTGCCTGATTATTTTGTGCATCTTTTACAGATTTTACATCAGTAGTGTTTGAAATTTTCTGTCAATTATGGTATAATGGCTCAAAAGAAACACAGAAAGGCAGGTCATGTTATGAATACTATAATTACTATCGGCCGTCAGTTCGGCAGTGCAGGCCATGAAATCGGAAGACAACTTGCTGAGCATTTCGGAATTAAATGTTATGATAAGGAGCTATTGACAAGAGCGGCAAAGGAGAGCGGTTTCTGCGAGGAAATGATTCAGAACCATGACGAAAGACCTACCAATTCTTTCCTTTATAATCTGGTTATGGATACCTATTCCTTCGGTTACAATGCTTCCTCCTTCGTGGATATGCCCATCAGCCACAAGGTATTTTTAGCACAATTCGATACCATTAAAAAGATTGCGGATGAAGGTCCCTGCGTTATCGTGGGTCGTTGTGCAGACTATGCTTTATCCGAATACAAGAACTGTCTGAAGTTATTCATTTACGGTGATGAAGCGACAAAAATTGCCCGTATCCGTGAAAAATTTGATGTCAGTGAAAGCAAAGCCAAAGACATGATGATTAAAAAGGATAAGCAGCGTCAGAGCTATTACAACTATTATTCCTCCAAGAAGTGGGGCAGAGCGGACAGCTACGACCTCTGCATCAACAGTAGCATCTTAGGTGTGGAAGGCACTGTAAACCTGATTATCCAGTACATAGAGGATTTTGAAAAAAGATAAAAGTTTTCTTGACAAGGCACCCCCTTAGTGCTATGATACTTGAGTATGCCGCATAACGAGGTAGAAGTGTGTTCATTTTGGGACATCACCGCAGTTAGCGAGTAAATGGACTCATGGGTTCATAGAATAAGGAGGTGCCTTATATGTACGCAATTATTGCAACAGGTGGAAAGCAGTACAAGGTTGCTGAAGGTGATGTGCTGAAGGTTGAAAAATTAGACGCAGAAGCCGGCAACACTGTTACATTTGATCAGGTTATCGCAGTTAGTGACGGTTCCCTGAAAGTTGGAGCTGACGTAGCTAACGCATCTGTAACCGCAACTGTTATGGAACAGGGACGTGGCAAGAAGGTTATTGTATACAAATACAAGAGAAAAACCGGTTACCACAAGAAGAACGGTCACAGACAGAGCTATACTCAGGTTAAGATTGAAAAGATTAATGCATAATTATGACGACAATCAAAATCGGTAAGAGCCCTGACGGCGCTTACAAACAAATAATCTGTTCGGGACATGCCGGTTTTGCAGGCAGAAAGGACTCCTATGATGTAGTCTGTGCTTCCGTATCGGTGCTGGTTATCAATACCATCAACGCACTGGAAGAGCTTGCCGGTGAAACCTTCAAAACCGTAAGCAACGAAAAGGATGGTTTCATCCGTTGTGATTTTGAAACTCCCTTACAGGAACGTTCCGTATTTCTTTTGGATGCCATGGTATATGGTCTTGAAAACATTGAAAAGCAGTACGGAAAGAAGTATTTACAAGTTGATTTCGAGGAGGTGTAGACCGATGTTAAATTTGAACCTTCAATTTTTTGCTCATAAAAAAGGTGTAGGTTCTACCAAGAACGGTAGAGATTCCGAGTCCAAGAGATTAGGAGCAAAGAGAGCTGACGGCCAGTTCGTAAAAGCTGGTAATATCTTATACAGACAGCGTGGTACCAAGATTCATCCCGGCGTTAACGTTGGTATCGGTGGAGATGATACATTATTCGCTAAGGTTGACGGTGTCCTGAAATTCGAAAGAAAAGGCAGAGACAAGAAGCAGGCTTCCGTATATCCGGTTGAAGAATAAGATAAAAAAGCGTTCATGGGCTTCAAACAATCTGTTTGAAGCCCCTTTTTGGTATATGACAAGAAAGTTGGTGTAAAAATGTTTGCTGACAGAGCTACTATTTATGTAAGAAGTGGAAAAGGCGGAGACGGCCATGTCTCCTTCCGAAGAGAAAAATATGTGCCCGACGGCGGTCCTGACGGTGGAGACGGCGGTCGCGGCGGCGATGTTATTTTTCAAGTGGACGAAGGCTTAAATACCCTGACGGATTTCCGACACATCCGCAAATACCAGGCGCAGGACGGAGAGCCCGGCGGCAAGAAAAACTGCCGCGGCAAAAACGGTTCTGACATTATCATCAAAGTACCTGCCGGCACAGTTATCAAGGAAGCAAATTCCGGCAAGGTTATCACGGATATGTCCGGCGACAATAAGCGTATTGTGCTTTTAACCGGCGGCCGCGGTGGAAACGGCAACCAGCATTATGCCACTCCCACCATGCAGGCACCCAAATATGCGCAGCCCGGTCAGCCCGCTAAGGAGCTGACACTGCAGTTGGAGTTAAAGGTCATTGCCGATGTGGGGCTGGTCGGTTTCCCCAATGTGGGAAAATCCACCTTTTTATCCCGTGTGACCAATGCACGTCCCAAAATAGCGAACTATCATTTCACTACTTTAAATCCCAACCTCGGAGTTGTGGATTTTGAAGACGGAGACGGCTTCGTCATCGCCGATATTCCCGGTCTGATAGAGGGAGCCTCGGAAGGTGTGGGGCTTGGCTATGAATTCTTACGTCACATCGAGAGAACCAAGGTCATGATTCACATGGTGGATGCAGCCGGTTCCGAAGGACGTGATCCTATTGCGGATATTTACGCCATCAACAAGGAGCTTACCGCCTACAATGAGGAAATTGCCCACAGACCGCAGGTTATCGCAGCCAATAAGACCGATTTGATCTATGACGGTGAAAACGAAATCATAGAAAAACTCCGCAAGGAATTTGAACCCCGGGGCATGAAGGTATTCCCCATTTCCGCAGTCAGCGGCAAGGGTGTCAAAGAGCTTCTTTATTATGTAAGAGAAGAGCTGCGAGGACTGGATGAAAAGCCCATCGTCTTTGAACAGGAGTATTTCCCCGATGAAATGCTGCTTACCGGGGACGAGCCTTATACCGTTACCTACGACGAAGAGACCGGCGAATACGTGGTAGAAGGACCCCGCATTGAGAAAATGCTGGGTTATACCAATTTGGAAAGTGAGAAGGGCTTTGTATTCTTCCAGAACTTCTTAAAGGAAAACGGTATTTTACAGGAACTGATTGACATGGGTATTCAGGAGGGCGATACAGTCCGTATGTATGGTCTTTCCTTTGATTATTACAAATAGGAGAAAAACTATGACAAGTAAAGAACGTGCTTATCTGAAAAGCTTAGCAAGCAATATCGAGCCGTCCTTCCAGGTGGGAAAGTCCAGTCTGACCCCGGAAGTGACCGCAGCCATTGCCGAAGCCTTCAACACAAAGGAAATTGTCAAAATCGCAGTTTTAAAGAACTGCTTTGACGACCCGAAGGAAATTGCTTCCATGGTGGCGGAAAGAACCCACTCCCAGGTGGTTCAGGTCATCGGCCGTAAAATCGTATTATACAAGGAAAATAAGGATAAAAGCCGCAAAAACGGCAGCTCGGCGGCAGAAAAGCAGGCAGAAAATAAATGAAGACAGCGGACATGAGAAAAATCAGAAGGGCAATGGAGAAAACGCAGGATGAGATGCGATATGAGCATACTCTCGGTGTTGCCTACACCGCTGCGGCGCTTGCCATGCGGTACGGTGCTTCCGTGGAAAATGCGCAGCTTGCAGGACTTCTGCATGACTGTGCCAAATGCCTGGATGACGACAAAAAAATTGCAATCTGCGAAAAACACAATATCAGCATTACAGAGGTTGAAAAGAGAAATCCGTTCCTTCTGCATGCAAAAGCCGGCAGTTTTCTTGCCATGAACAAATACAAGGTGCATGACAGTGATGTAATCAATGCCATATTAAATCACACAACCGGACGTCCCGGCATGTCTCTTCTGGAAAAGATCATTTTCGTCGCCGATTATATCGAGCCGGGACGCAAGAAAGCCCCAAATCTGGCGGAAATCAGAGAGATGGCTTTTATCAGTCTGGACGGAGCAGTTGTGAAAATCCTGAAGGACACTCTGGATTACTTAAAGAGTACGCCCGGAGAAATTGATCCCATGACCCAGAAAACGTATGATTATTACTGTGAACTATACAACACTGCAGTTACTGAGAAAAAGGAGGACTGAATTTTGGATAAAACAAATTCCGCACAGATGGCAAAGCTTGCTATAAAGGCACTGGAAGACAAAAAAGCAGAAGATGTCCGTGTTATTGATATAAGTGAAATTTCCGTACTTGCCGACTATTTTATCATTGCTAACGGCTTAAACGTAAGTCAGGTACAGGCTATGTCCGACAATGTACAGGAAGTACTCGGCAGAGCCGGTTACGACTTAAAGCAGGTAGAGGGCTATCAGAGCGCCAACTGGATTTTACTGGATTACGGCGACATCATCGTGCATATTTTCGATAAAGAGAACCGCCTGTTCTACAATCTGGAAAGAATCTGGAGAGACGGAAAGGCAATCGACCCGGAATCCCTTTCCTGATATCCGGAAATGTGTGAATTTAAGCAGTTAATATTTACAGCAGCCTTAACTTGATTAAAAAGCAAGAAAAATCAATTATGTATCCAAGCGGACGGCACAAATTTACTTTGTCCCGTCCGTTTTTATATTGTAAATTATTCGATGTCACTTTTCAGTTTTCCGAAAAAGGAAACCATATACAATCCGCACAGACCCACAACCACATAGATGATACGTGAAAGCCAGGACATATCTCCGAAACAGAATGCCACAAGATCCAATTCGAACAGCCCTATCAGCCCCCAGTTAATGGCGCCGATGATTGTAATCACAAGTGCCGTAACATCCAGCCATTTGATTCCCATCTTAATTACCTCCTTTTTTTGTTTAGTATGTAAATAGAAATTAAAATTATACCGAAATGACAAAATAACTTGCAGAATATTCACATATTAAGAAAAAACTTGATTTATTTTAATATTTTCTTGACCTGAATAAAGCATCTGTGTATATTTGTCTGTATTGATTATACAAAAACGTCAATCGCTTTTGTGAATAATCTGAAGGAGGATAAAATTATGAAGAAGATGAAGAAATTTTTAAGTCTCGCTCTTGCAGGCGCGCTGGCAGTTTCCACTCTGTCCGGTTGTGGCAGCAAAGCAGCATCAGACACATGGAAATTCGGTGGTATCGGTCCCATCACCGGCAGCTACGCACAGTATGGTCTCGGATGCAAGAACGCCATCCAGATTGCAGTTGACGAAATCAACGAAGCAGGCGGTATCAACGGTGTAAAGATTGAATACAAATTTGAAGATGATGAAGTAGATAATGAAAAGTCCGTAAATGCTTACAATGCATTAAAAGACTGGGGTATGAACGTACTTATCGGTTCCACCACCAGCGGCTGCAGCATTGCCGTTTCCGAAAAATCTTCCCAGGATAATCTGTTCCAGATTACCCCTTCCGCATCCAGTGCAGATGCAGTTGTAAAGGGCAATGTATTCCAGGTTTGCTTTATCGACCCGAACCAGGGTATCGACTCCGCAGAATACATCGGTTCCAACAACATGGCTTCCAAGGTAGCCGTTATCTATGACAGCTCCGATGTATATTCTTCCGGTATTTACGAGAAATTCGTACAGGAAGCAGCTAACCAGCCTTTTGAAATCGTTTCCGCTGAAGCATTTACCGCCGACAGCAAGACCGACTTCACTGTACAGCTTCAGAAAGCACAGGAAGCAGGCGCTGAACTCGTATTCTTACCTATTTATTATAGCGAAGCAGCGCTTATCCTTTCCCAGGCTAACACCATGGGATATGCGCCTATTTTCTTCGGATGCGACGGTATGGACGGTATTCTTACCGGTGTAGAAGGCTTTGATACTTCTTTAGCTGAGGGCGTTATCCTGTTAACACCTTTCGCAGCAGATGCAGCAGATGAGAAGACCCAGAACTTTGTTAAAAAATACGAAGAGAAGTACGGTGAAACTCCCAACCAGTTCGCAGCAGATGCTTATGATGCCGTATATGCCGTAAAGGCAGCTATCGAACAGAGCGGTGCGACTCCCGAAGACGGTACATCCGCTATCTGCGACAAGCTTGTTTCCGCAATGACCCAGATTACTTTGGATGGTCTGACCGGCGACGGTATGACATGGAGTGCTTCCGGTGAAGTCAACAAAGCTCCCAAGGCTATGAAGATTGTAAACGGCGAATATTCCCTGATTCAGTAATTAAATCAAAGTAACCAACGAGGGTTGCAGTTACTCACTGCGACCCTTTTTTACTTTATAAGAAGAAAAACAGTCCGTTTTTCTTCTTATAAAATAAAAATATTTTATTCAAACACAGGGTTGCGGATTTACAAACTTGCACGATGTGCCGTTTTTTGTTATAATAAAACGTCGCTACAAAAAAAGATTGAGGTGTTGCACATGGAATTTATTTCTTATTTAATCAAAGGTGTTAATTTAGGAAGTGTTTACGCAATCATTGCCCTGGGATACACCATGGTATACGGTATTGCCAAAATGCTTAATTTCGCCCATGGAGATGTCATCATGATCGGCGGTTACGTCACATACATAGCCATGAGTTCCCTGGGACTTCCCGCCTGGATAGCCGTATTGCTTTCCGTCATCGTTTGTACCGTACTCGGTATCCTGATTGAAAAGGTGGCTTACCGCCCTTTACGAGAGGCAGCGTCCTCCCTTGCCGTACTGATTACCGCCATCGGTGTCAGCTATCTGCTGCAGAACGTGGCTCTGCTGATTTTCGGTTCGGCTCCCAAGTCCTTCACTTCAGTCGTTTCCGTTCCGGCGCTTACTTTTGCGGGCGGCAGACTTACGATTTCCGGCGAGACCATTGTAACCATCGCCTCCTGTATCGTGGTAATGACGGCACTTACATTATTTATCAATAAAACAAAAGCAGGTCAGGCAATGCTTGCCGTTTCCGAAGATAAGGGAGCTGCCAAGCTTATGGGTATCAACGTAGATGCAACCATAGCCCTTACCTTTGCCATTGGTTCCGGTTTAGCCGCCATCGCAGGCGTGCTTCTCTGTTCCGCATATCCGACCTTAAATCCTTATACCGGCTCCATGCCCGGTATCAAGGCTTTCGTAGCTGCCGTATTCGGCGGTATCGGATCCATTCCCGGTGCTTTGATCGGCGGTCTTTTGTTGGGAATTATTGAAATCTTAAGCAAAGCATATATCTCTTCCCAGTTAGCGGACGCCATCGTGTTTGGTGTGCTGATTGTGGTGCTGATTGTGAAGCCTACCGGTATTTTAGGTAAAAAGATTCAGGAAAAGGTATAGGAGGAGAGCAGTATGAAAAAATTAGCTTTGAACAAACAGACAAAAAACAATCTCATCACCTATGCCATTGTGGTGGCTGCCTATATCATAGTACAGATTTTAATTGCTGCAGGTGCGTTATCCTATCATCTGCAAGGCATGCTTGTATCCGTATGTACCTACATCATTATGGCAATTTCCTTAAATTTAACCGTTGGTATATTAGGTGAATTAAGCCTCGGTCATGCAGGCTTCATGTGTGTAGGAGCATTCTTAGGTGCCATCTTTTCCATTGCCATGAAGGATGTGATTACCTTCAGCCCTTTACGTTTCTTACTGGCTTTGATTATCGGTGCCGTCAGCGCCGGTATCATTGGATTTTTAATCGGTATGCCCGTTCTCAGATTAAAGGGCGACTATCTGGCAATCGTAACCCTGGCCTTCGGTGAAATCATCAAGAACCTGTTCAACATTCTATTCCTCGGTGTGGATGAAAACGGTGTGCATATGTCCACGAAGGATACCATTTCCCTGGGACTTTCCGACAGCGGTACGGTCATTGTAAAAGGTGCACAGGGTGTTACCGGCATGCCGCAGGACGCCAACTTTACCATTGGAGCCATTTTAATTCTGCTGACCCTGTTCATCGTTCTGCATCTTATCCAGTCAAGAGACGGCCGTGCCATCATGTCCATCCGGGACAATCAGATTGCAGCTGAGTCAGTCGGCATCCATGTTTCCAAATATAAGCTAATGGCATTCACTATTTCCGCAGCTTTGGCAGGTATGGCAGGTGCCTTCTATGTTCACAGCTACGGTAACATGAGCTCCAGTGTATTTGACTACAACTTATCCATTATGATTCTGGTGTTCGTAGTACTTGGCGGTATCGGCAGCATCCGCGGTTCCATTATCGCAGCTACCGTTCTGACCCTGCTTCCCGAGCTTTTACGTTTCATGTCCCAATACAGAATGTTGGTTTACGCCATTGTCCTGATTATCATGATGCTCTTTAACTGGAGCCCCAAGGCGCAGAACTGGAAAAAGAAAATGCTGGCAAAGTTCCATTTCCCCGAGCGTAAGGAGGCGAAATAATTATGGCATTACTGGAAGTACAGAATTTAAGCATCTCCTTCGGCGGTCTGAGAGCCGTTGATGATTTTAATCTTCATATTGAAAAAGGACAGTTATACGGTCTGATAGGTCCTAACGGTGCCGGAAAGACCACCGTATTCAACCTGCTAACTGGTGTTTATAAGCCAAATGAAGGCATTATCCGCCTGGATGGCAAGGATATTACCGGACGTAAAAACATTGAAATCAACCAGGACGGTATTGCAAGAACCTTCCAGAACATCCGTCTGTTCAAGGATTTGTCCGTAATCGACAATGTTAAGGTAGGTCTTCACAACCAGTATCATTATTCTCTTCTGACCGGCATTTTACGTTTGCCAAAGTACCGCCGGGTAGAAAAGGAAATGAACGAGAAAGCCATGTCCCTGTTAAAGGTATTTGATTTGGATAAGGAAAAAGACTTTTTAGCCTCCAACCTCCCTTACGGCAAACAGCGTAAGTTGGAGATAGCGAGAGCGCTTGCCACCAATCCCAAGCTTCTTTTACTGGATGAACCGGCTGCCGGCATGAACCCGAACGAAACCCAGGAGCTGATGGATACCATCCGCTTCGTACAGAAGAATTTCGACATGACCATTCTTCTTATCGAGCATGATATGAAGCTGGTTTCCGGTATCTGTGAAGAGCTGACCGTACTGAATTTCGGCCGCGTTTTATGTCAGGGCAAAACCTCTGATGTATTGAATAACCCCGAAGTTATCAAGGCTTATTTAGGGGAATAGGGAGGAAACTGCAATGGCTATGTTGGAAATTAAAGATTTGAAAGTTTCATACGGAATGATTCAGGCAATCAAAGGCATATCCTTTGAAGTAAACAGGGGAGAAGTCATTGCCTTAATCGGTGCCAACGGTGCCGGTAAAACGACCATTCTTCATACCATAACCGGTCTGCTTAATGCCGACAGTGGTTCTGTTACCTATGAAGGTAAGGATATCACCCGCATGCCCGGTCACAAAATCGTATCCATGGGGATCGCCCATGTACCCGAAGGCAGACGTGTTTTTGCCAATATGACAGTTTTACAGAATCTGAAATTAGGTGCCTATACACGTAAGGATAAGGCAGAAATAGCCGAAACCCTGGAAATGGTCTATACCCGTTTTCCCAGACTGAAGGAACGTAAGAACCAGCTTGCCGGAACCCTTTCCGGCGGCGAGCAGCAGATGCTTGCCATGGGACGTGCCCTGATGTCCCATCCGCAGATTATTCTGATGGATGAGCCTTCCATGGGTCTTTCACCTATCTTTGTAAACGAGATATTCGATATCATCGAAGAAGTCAGCAAGAGCGGCACGACTGTTCTTTTAGTAGAGCAGAATGCAAAGAAAGCATTGTCCATCGCCGACAGAGCCTACGTTCTGGAAACCGGCAACATTGTACTGGATGGAAAGGCTTCCGAGCTTTTGGACAACGATTCCATCAAGAAAGCATATTTAGGAGAATAACAGAAAAGGGGTCAGGGTATGGAAAAGAAAAATATCGTCATCACAATTGCAAGACAGTACGGAAGCGGCGGTAAAACCATTGGCGCCATGCTGGCAGAGGAACTGCATATTCCTTACTACGATAAAGACTTAATGAAGCTTGCTTCCGAGGATAGCGGCATTAACGAAGCTCTGTTTGCCAAAGCAGACGAAAAGGTAAAAAACAATCTGTTATATAAGGTTGCAAAAAAAGTTTATCAGGGAGAGCTTATCAGCCCGGAAAGCGACGATTTTACCTCCAACGACAATCTGTTCAACTATCAGGCAAAAATCATCCGCGGACTGGCGGATGAAGAATCCTGTGTGATTATCGGCAGATGCGCGGATTTCGTGTTGAAAGACTACGACAACGTGTTAAGCGTCTTTGTGCATGCGCCCAGAGATTTCTGCATGGAACAGGCTGCCAAAAAGCACAGCATGTCCGAAAAAGAATTAGAGAAGCTCATTTCCAGGACCGACAAGGCAAGAGCCGATTATTATAAGTATCACACCGGCAGGGAATGGACAGATGCCAGAAACTACGATTTGTGTTTAGACAGCTCCAAGCTGGGATTTGAACGCTGTGTAGAAGAAATCAAGGCTTACATTGATGTGCGTTTTAAGTAAAATACGCCTGAAATGCCTTATTAAAAAGAGCACAACAAGTATAAAAAAAGCAGGTTTTCCCTCCGGAGAATCTGCTTTTTTAATAATCTTTTACTTATAAAGGCGGAAGACACCGAATACCTTTCCCACGATCGTGCAGTCATCTACGATAATAGGGTCCATTGTATCGTTTTCCGGCTGCAGTCTGATATGACCGTCTTCTTTATAGAAAGTCTTGACCGTAGCGGAATCATCAATCATAGCGACTACCAAGTCACCATTATGCGCCGTATTGCATGCTTCTACAAAAATCTGGTCGCCGCTGAAAATACCCACGTTAATCATGGAATCACCCTTTACCTTTAAGATAAAGGAAGTGCCGGAAGGAACAACCTCCGCCGGAATAGGGAAGTAGCTTTCAATATTTTCCTCCGCTAAAATAGGAATACCGGCAGCCACCTGACCCACAACCGGGATATTTACCATTTCCTTGCGTACCATCTGAAAGCTGTCATCACAGATTTCAATGGCACGGGGTTTCGTCGGGTCTCTTCTGATATAACCGTTCTTTTCCAGTGTCTCCAGGTGAGAGTGGACAGAAGATGTGGATTTCAAATTGACCGCATCGCAGATTTCCCGGACTGCGGGCGGATAACCTCTTTTTAATATCTCATCCTTAATATACTCTAAAATCTCTTTCTGCTTTGCCGAAATCTTTCCCTGTGCCATAAGCATCCTCCCAAGCTCTATCTGAATTTCATATCTGTTGCGTTTCTATGATGTATTCAGTATAGCATAGCAGCTTTTAAAAAGCAAACATATATTCAGAAAATATGTTCGCTTTTTTTAATAAAATCTATTGACATAAGAATGTATGTTCGCTATAATGCATCTATAAGAACAAACGTTCCCGAACATATATTCAATACATGGATTTAAACCGACATTCATAAGCATACGGGTATGTACAGAAATCATATATGCCACATACAGTATATGCCATATATACGGAAAACAGAAAGGTGATTATCATGGACAGAAGAGTATACGAAGCCGTTAAAAAAAGTGAAGAAAGAAGCCGCCGCTATAAGTTAAACAGACAGCGCCAGATTCGCAGACGTCTGCTTGGTCTTGCAACAGCCCTCTGTCTGGCAGTCATCATTGCCACCGGCACCCATACGCTGATTTCCTCTGCCCATACTGCGGACGCAGAGCAGAGCTATAAATATTACACCAGCATTTCCGTTGCCTATGGCGATACCCTTACCTCCATAGCAGGAGAGTACATGGACGAGCATTATACATTGGAAGAGTACATCTCCGAAGTACGTCAGATTAACCACCTGTCCGAAGATGCTTCCATTGATGCCGGAAGCTATCTGGTCGTTCCTTATTATTCTTCTGAGTGGAAGTAATTCAATTTTTTCTTTCTGTATTCGCTTGGTGTAATACGTAATCTATTCTTAAAACAATGCATAAAAGAAATATCATTTTCGTACCCACACAATACGGATATTTCTTTTATAGTTAAATTTGTTTCTGTTAAATAATATTGTGCTGTTTTTATTTTTGCGGATAGCAAATCATCATAGCAGCTTATACCGAATTTCTTTTTATAAAGCTGTTGAAAATAGGATTTACTTAAGTTTGCATATGCAGCCATCTGTAAAATTGATTGAAAGTTTTCAGGATTACTGTATATTTCAGCCCTGAGCTTTTCAAGTTCGGAGTCATATTTTTTATGTATAGATTGTACTTTTTTTGTTTCTGTTTCTGATAGTTTCGTCAAAAGCATATCTATAAGCAATGACATGTATTTATCTTTATTTTCAGACACATTCATCTGTTCCCAGCTTATCATGCGTAAAATTTCTTCCACATTCTCTACATTATTTATCGTGAGGAGTGTGTCATATTTTATAAATTCATCCGCCTGTTCATTCTCCATATCAAAATGTAAAAAATGATTTACATAATTTCCACAATCCGTTCTGTAAAATTGCAGTGTTCCTTTTCTGTATATGATAGCGCTATCCGGATGAACCGGCTTTTCTTCCCCATGAATTCTAATCCAGGCATTCGTCTTGAATATAACAAGAAGGTAATCCCCTGAACCATGTTCTCTATCTATAACAAATTCACCGACATGTCTGATATTTATCCCCATCGCATGAAGTCTATACATATCATTTTCTCCATAAAAGTACGATTTATAAGTTTTACAAAATTATAGAACATTGTATTGCATTTTACAATATGATACGTTTAATACATACGGTAATGTAAAACTAAAAAGGAGGACATCATTATGAAACATTATGAATTGCTTATAAATGCCAAGGATATTATAGGGCATATTAATCCCGAAATCTATGGCCACTTTTCAGAGCATCTCGGAAGATGTATATATAATGGGATTTATGTAGGAGAGAATTCATCAGTTCCAAATATTAAAGGAATTCGTGCAGACATGATAGAAGCTTTGAGAAATATTAAAATACCGGTACTTCGCTGGCCGGGCGGATGCTTTGCCGAAGAATATCACTGGAAGGATGGTATCGGGTCCAAAGAGAGCCGAAAGAAAATTATAAATACAAACTGGGGTGGTGTAACAGAAGATAATTCCTTCGGCACACATGAATTTATGCTTCTTTGCGAATTAATCGGTTGCGAGCCTTATATAAATGGAAATGTGGGAAGTGGTACAGTTCAGGAATTATCCGAATGGATAGAGTATATGACCTCCTCTGCCAATTCCCCCATGACAGAATTAAGAAAAGAAAACGGGAAAGAGGCACCATGGAAAGTAAAATATTTGGGAATTGGAAATGAAAACTGGGGATGCGGAGGCAATATGCGCCCGGAATATTATGCAGATTTATATAAACGCTATCAGTCTTTCTGTAAGAATTTTTCAGGAAACACTTTATATAAAATTGCCAGTGGACCCAGTTCTGCTGACTACGATTGGATGGAAAGTATGATGAAATCTCTCTCACCAGAAGTAGTAAATGCCATTGATTTGCATTATTATACCATGCCCGTCTGGCCTGAAATGGAGCCGGCAACCGATTTTGATGATACCATGTTTTATAAAACCATAGAGGCTGCCAACTTTGCTGACGAATTGCTTACCAGACATACAGAAATTATGAACCGTTATGACCCGGAGAACAAAATTGGGATGGTAATAGGTGAATGGGGCTGCTGGCATGAGCCTGAAAAAGATACCAATCCCGGTTTCTTATACCAGCAGAATACTATGCGTGATGCTATAGCTGCAGCAATTCAATTAAATATTTTTAATCGACATAGTAAACGTGTAAAAATGGCCAATCTTGCCCAAATGGTAAATGTCTTGCAATCCGTACTTTTATCAGAAGGAGATACCATGGTAAAAACTCCTACTTATCATGTATTTGACATATTTAAAAACCATCAGGGCGCTGATGCTGTATATTGTTATATTCAAAATGAAAATATGGTGGAAGGTATGAATACTCCTATGATTTCCTGTTCGGCATCCATATCGGAAAATCAGATGACTATTACACTGGTTAATGCCTCCCTTTCCGAAGCAGCAGAAATAAGTGGACAAATTTACGGTTTCCTCCCTCATTCTGCATCGGCAAGAATTCTTAGTGCGGAAGCTCATGCCTTTAATGATTTTGATAGTCCCGACAAAGTGCATATTATATCATGTGTTGTCAGCTTAAAAGACAGGATTGTCAGCATAACCCTACCTCCTTGTTCCATCGCAGAAATACATTTAACTTAGATAAAAAAACTAATCCACCTATAAGGTGGATTAGTTTTCTGTATCCCGGGAAGAAGGCAGCTGCGTTTCACTTTTCAGTTTTACCACATTGGCAGCCTGTCTGCGTCTTTCTTCATCCATATTGGCATAATGCTTTCTGGTCGTATTGACGTCCTTGTGTCCCAGCACGGATGCCACCAGATAAATATCCCCCGTTTCCTGATAAAGCGTCGTACCATAGGTACTGCGAAGCTTATGGGGAGTGATTTTCTTTAAGGTCGTTACCCGGGACGCATATTTTTTTACCAGATTTTCCACGGAACGGACGGCCATCCGTCTGTTCTGCATAGAAAGAAATAAAGCTTCTTCGTGTCCTGTTGCGGGTATCATATGTTCCCGTTCATCCATATAGTCAAGCAGGGCTTCACGTACTTCCTCTCCGAAGTACACAATGGCTTCATAGCCGCCCTTTCTTCTTACCTTGATACCGTCATTATCGAAATCCACATCCTTAATATCCAGTCCCACACATTCCGATACACGGATACCGGTTCCTAAAAGCAGAGTCAAAAGCGCCACATCCCGCACTTTCGTTTTTGCATGGTATTCCAGTTCCTTTTTTGTCAGCTTCGTACCGTCCTCCACCTGGTCAAGCAGAATAGCTACCTCGTTGGGATCCAGACGGATAATTGCCTTTTCATGTCTCTTCGGAGCCGGAACAAGCTCCGCCGTATTTTTACTTATCCTTTCATTTTGAAAGAAGTAGTGGTAAAAGGTTTTTAAGCAGGAAAGCTTTCTGGCTTTTCCCCTGTCTGTATTGCTGTGTTCCACACCTTCTTTTTCATACAAACTGATATAGGAGAGGTATTCCTCAATATCCTGCCTGGTTATGCTGTCCAGTACACTGATGGGAATGTCCTTTATTTCCATTTTGTTACAGACAGGATTGGTTTCGTGCAGAAACTCAAAAAAGACCCGCAAATCATAAGCATATGCCAGTCTTGTTCTTGTGGATGTCCTGTCCGCAATCCCTCTGAAAAACTCCTGACAATAGGGTGGGAGAGCGGAAAGGATTTCTCTGGTTCTTACTATATTATGTTTATCTAATTTTTCATGATAAGTTTCATAAGCCGGCATCTTTATTCCACTCCTTCAGATTATCGCATCCGTTTTGTATGGCGGTAAACATCCTCTGTTTCACACCGGGATTTTCGGTATTAAGCTGCTTTAATAGCTGCTTTACATATTCTCTTTTGGTATGTCCGTCGGCAGGGCAGGGACTCTTTACTACGGGAACCTCGTATTTACGGACAAATCCGATGACATCCGCTTCCTTCATATAGATAAGAGGACGTATGACGGTAAGTCCCGTATCATCCAGATAAGTCACCGGCGAAAACGTATGAAATCTGCCCTCGTAAAGCAAGGACAGCATCATGGTTTCTACCACATCGTCCATATGATGGGCATAGGCGATTTTATTACAGCCAAGCTGTTTCATAGCTTCGTTCAGCGCGCCTTTCCGCATTTTAGCGCAGAGAGCACAGGGGTTATTTTCCTGTCTCTGTTCAAATACAATCTGACCGATTTGTGTCTTTACTACGGTATACGGTACCTCCAGCTTTTCACAAAGCTTTTTTATTTCTGATAAATCCAGATTAGCAAAGCCAAGATCCACCGTGACCGCCACCAGTTCAAACGGGTGCGGATAAAATCTGCGCAGGCTGCTTAAGGCATATAGAAGAGTAAGGCTGTCTTTTCCGCCCGAAATCCCGACTGCAATTTTATCGCCCTCCGCAATCATACGGTAGTCGTCCACCGCTTTTCTGACTTCGCTCAATACTCGCTGTAATTTCATAAATCACCTTTCTGTTTCTGTAATATCTTATTTATTATACTTGTTTTTTTCGGGAATTTCATTAGTTTTTACAAAATACACACTGTTTTTCCCTGCTTCCTCATGCTATAATAAACTAAATTAAAAAGTAAAAGAAGGGGTCACTTATGAAATTCAAAATCAACAGCAAATATGTTAAATGGGGCATTACTGCCTTTTTTGTTATAGCGGCAGCCATTTGTTTCTATTATGTGGTATTCCATATGACAGATATTGTCCGTAATGTAAAATCTTTATCCAGAGTCACTACTCCTATTATCTGTGGTCTGATTATAGCCTATCTGATGACTCCTATATTAAACAGTTTTGAAAAAGGTCTGCTAAATCCGTTGTTTGACAAAATGAAAATAAAACCTTCCGTCAAGCGTGAAAAAATTATCCGTGCGCTTTCCATTCTTTTGACGGTAATTCTGGTATTCTTTATTTTATATGCCATCATAGCTATGCTGATATCCCAGATTGTACCCAGTATCCGTGCCATCATCAGCAATTTCGATACCTATGTTGACAATGTATCCGCCTGGCTGGACAAACTGCTTGAAAACAATCCCGATTTGAAGAACTACGTTGTTCCACAGGTAAGCAAAGCTTCTACCGAATTGGAAAAATGGCTGGAAGATACCGCAACACTTCTTGCAAAATCCAGTGAAATCTTAAAAACGGTGTCCTTAAGTATTATCAGCTTTGTAAAAGCAACCTGGAACTTTATCATCGGATTTATTATTTCCATTTATGTTCTGGCAAGCAAGGAAACCTTTTCCGACCAGAGTAAAAAAATGCTGTATGCTTTGTTCCAGACAGATACGGCAAACAGTATTTTAAAGTCCTTCCGTTTCATCCACCGCACATTCATCGGCTTTATCAGCGGCAAGGTTTTGGACTCCATCATTATCGGTCTGCTCTGTTTTATCGGCACCACCATTATGAATACCCCTTATGCCATTTTAGTAAGTGTAATTGTCGGTGTTACCAATGTTATTCCTTTCTTCGGTCCTTACCTGGGAGCCATTCCCAGTGCGCTGCTGATTTTGATTGTAGACATTACCCATCCGCTTAACTGCGTATATTTCGTACTGTTTATTTTCCTGTTGCAGCAGTTTGACGGCAATATCTTAGGTCCCAAGATTTTAGGCGATTCCACCGGATTGTCCGGCTTCTGGGTTATTTTTTCCATCACTCTGTTCGGTGGCCTGTTCGGTATCCCCGGCATGATTGTGGGCGTACCTATTTTTGCCATCATTTATGCAGCCATCAAGAAAATTATCAACCATAATCTGGAAAAGAAAAAGCTGCCCACCGACTCGGCATCCTACAATGATATGGAATGTGTGGATAAGGACGGTAATTTCCTTCCCAGAGTTCCTGCCGAGCCTAAAATCAAGAAGCATAAAAGCACCTATGCCCTGATCAAAGAAAAACTGACAGAAAAAAAAGAAACAGAACCGACTGAAACAGGCGAACCGAAAGCAACCGAAAAAGAAAAGGCACCGGCAGAAGAGAAGCCGGATGAATCTGTAAATGAGGATGAGAAATAGGAGGCTGCCGGCTATATGAAAAAAGCACTGCTTGTTCCCCTGATTGCAGGTATCTGTCTGTTGACCGGATGTGCAGAAGCACCTGACCAGGTAAAAGAAAATATGAAGGACTATGGAGTTAACGAACAGATAGTTCTCGATAATGTCACCTATTGCAGTCCTGCGGAGTTAAAAAACATTACGCCGGATACTCTGACATATCAGCCCAAAAACCTCATTCTGCCCGATAAGATAGACTTTTCCGATGTAGAGGATGTCGGTCTTGTGACCTTTTGCTCAAAAGAAAATTTCAGTGTAAACAAAGAAGATTTTGCTGCGCAAATCGGTGTCGTTTCCCCAAAATGGACAAAGGGCGACACTGCTGAAGCCGGTTGGGATTTTCAGACGGATGACACATCCGGTTATATACTGGAAAACGGAAGATTTGCCTTCTTTTCCGGAAAATATGAGAAGTATGTGGCTGATGAAAACTACCCGGAAATAACAAACCGCATCTACCTTGGCAGAGAATCCTGTCCGGATATAACCTGTAACCTTAACGGAACAAGCACTTCCCTGCAGCAGGTAATTGACAGTGCCGATGAATGGATTGATGAATTTCCGTACCTTGACGGGGAACTGACCTACAAGATACGAACCGCTTATATCCGGCATGATAATGCCGGCAACGATTATGTAGAGCTTTTTTATCAGCCTATGTACAAAGGTGTCGGATTATCCTATATCACTCATCTGATGGACCCCAATGTAATGGGCTCTATCGTAATAGTCGCCATGTCCTCCGGACTCAGTGTAAATATAGAAACACCCGGTACCATATCTACCTGTGTAACACAGCTAAATCCAGACGTGGTAAAAGAGGAAATGGCAGATAAAGTGATTGATTTTGACAGTGCGCTGAAGCTTGCGGAGGAAAAGCTGTCTGGTTTTAACCGCTTAAAGGTAGCGGAAGTACGCATAGAATATGTACTGAAACCTATCTATAATCCCGATAAGCAATCTCCTTACGGAGAACATATCACCATGGAAGCAAGACCGGTATACACCTTTTACATACCGTGCGAACATGAAGAAAATAATTATGAATACGGAATTACCGAAGCAAATGGTCTGGTCTACGTCAATGTCGATATGCTTGACGGAACGGTAACCGATAATTTTTCCGTGAACAGCTTTCACGGAAACTGAAATCCCGGGTCAGGGAAACCGCAAGGAAGGGGAGAGTGCATGAAAAAGCTGTGGAACAATATGAACACCGGCTTTATCCTGCTGAATATTGTGATTGTACTTGCTTTATGTCTGTGCAGCGGTATCGGCACAGTCAACGGCAGAGCCGTTTCTGTGATAGAAGTTGTGTTCAAAGGGTACGACAATGTCCGGAAATTAGTAACATGGGCGGATGCTTTTTCTGTAGTTCTGTACGGGCATCTGTATCTTGCTCTGCCTCTGATTGCTTCTATCGCCTCCCTGCCGATTATATGTGACGAGCTGCGCACAAATAATTTTTATTTTCATTTCAGCAGAATAGGGGTAAAGCATTACATACACCTTAAATATCTGAGTTGTATTGTAAGCGGTGTCGGCGCTTTATTTCTGGGACTTATCCTATACGGAATATTTGTGCGCCTGTTTTTCCCTTCTTCTTATGATTTTGGCGCCAGTCAGGTTATCGGAATAATAGAAAACGACAGCTTCCGGATGATTATGTCCGCCGCAGGATACCTTCTTTACATGCTTTGCTATGTAGCCATGCTCAGCATATTTTCCTGTGGACTGGTAAGTGTGACGCAAAATATATACGTCAATCTCTGCGTGCCTTTCCTTCTTAATTATGTAACATCCCATATTCTGCTTAATACAAAAATTTATGTATTTCTCCTCCTGTGTGTTCTGTTTTATTGCACAGGCTACCGGTTATGGCTGCTAAAATATAAGGGGGTGAGAGCATGAATCAGAAACTTTCTTTGAAACAGATATTCAGTGTATTCAAGCGCGAATATACGGAATGGATTACCAATCCCCGAATGCTGGTATGTCTGGTTGTGCTTGTTATGATTAGGGAAATCGTTATTCTTCCCTTAAAAAACTATGCTTTTACATTGGCACAGCCTATAAATGCACTGGAGCCGGTCATTGCTGTTGCCAATTCCGGCATTATGCTTCTTCTTATTCCTCTGGTTTATCTGGTAATTATGGCAGATTTTCCCAGAGTCAGCGGAAATACCTATTTTTATCTTTTGAGAGTGGGACAGCGCAACTGGATAATGGGGCAGGTGTTGTTTCAGGTACTCAGCCTCCTTACCTACCTGTTGTTTGTTATCCTTTCTACCATGGTGCAGACGTTTTCCTATGCTTTCCTGATAAATGGCTGGAGTCTGGTCGTGACATCCGCAGACATGACAACTTCCGTATCTGATTTGGTTCCGCTGAATTTATACTACCAGATGCCTCCTTACAGGGCATTTGCAGAAAGCTACCTGTTGTTGTTTCTGTTTTTGCTGTTATGCAGTTCCGTTATGCTTTTCGCTTCTCTGTACGGCAGAAAAGTGCTTGCTTTCTGGATTGTTATGCTTTCCATTGCCGCCGGAATTGTTTTATGCTCTGTAAAAACCAAATGGATGTGGCTGTTCCCGGTAAGTCATTCCATACTATGGATACATTTTCAGGATTACTACAGGCAATACGTTTTTCCGCCCATACTATCCCTTATCGTATTGCTTGTTCTGATAGTGATAGTATATGCGGCAGTTGCACATGCAGCAAAGCGAATAGATATTGACCGGTTGAGGGGAGAGCAGGAATGATGATAGAGGTAAATGACGTAACATTAAAAACAAAAGAATATACCATATTAGACCATGTGTCCGTTACGGTAAAACGGGGCGAAACAGTGGGACTGGTAGGCGGAAACGGCTCCGGAAAAACCATGCTCATGAAGTGTATCTGCGGATTTTACAGTTCTTATACCGGACAAATAAGGGTAGGCGGCAAAGAAATCGGAAAAGATATCGATTTTCCCGAGAATGTCGGAATCATCATTGAGACTCCGGGATTTATTCCCTACTACAGCGGTTTTAAAAACCTGAAGATTTTGGCAGACCTGCGTGGTAAAATTACGGCTGATGCTATCTGTTCCTATATGGAACTCGTCGGTCTTGACCCCAAACTGCATCGTTCCGTCCGAAAGTATTCTCTCGGAATGCGGCAGCGGCTCGGTCTTGCCCAGGCTCTCATGGAGCAGCCCGAACTTCTTATTCTGGATGAACCTTTTAACGGACTCGACAAGGACATGGTTGCACACATCCGTCAGGTTCTCCTTGCCGAAAAAGAAAAAGGAACAACCATCCTTTTATCTTCTCACAATGCAACGGATATTTCCCTTTTGTGTGACCGCCAGTACCATCTGGATGCCGGCAGGGTAGTAAACGAACTGCATAACTAATTTTATTTTAAGGAAAAGAGTCTTTTATGGACATCAAACCTCATTTTTATGATGAATTCCGGTGTATTGCCGATAAATGCCATATGACCTGCTGTATGCAGTGGAAGATTGCCGTAGACGAAAAGACGCTCTCCCGGTGGAAGAAAACATTCTTAAATGGAAAACGTCTGGATATTCCCGTAAAAAAATGCGGAAGAGAGGGGATTATCCGGCTGAATAAGAACGGCGACTGCCCTTATCTGAAGGAAGGGCTTTGCAGTCTGGTATCAAACTTCGGCGAAGATATTCTTTCCGAAACCTGTCATACTTTTCCGAGACAAATACATGAATTTCCGGACAGAAGAGAGCTCTCCGTTGTTTCCTGTTGCCCTGCCGTCATTGATTTTCTGCATACTGACAGCAAACTTGTATTCCAAAATCTGGATGCCGTTCACGGGGATAGTAACTTTTCTATTCGCAACCTGATGATGGATATTGTGGGGAACCCAAACTACGATGTCAATTCCGCACTTTTAATGGCATTTTATATATTACTGGATATAGAGAAAAAGGACACTCTGTCTCCGGAAGATATCTCCGAATACCGAAAGGAGAGCACACTTGCGAGCCTCTATCGGGCAATAAAAGCTTTACCGCCTGATAAAGCACAGTGCCTTAAGGAGAATAATGAGCTTTGGCTCGATATTGCCTACAATTACCGAAAAGAAGGCTTATATACGGAATATATTGAAGACGTATCTCTCTTAGCCGAAGAAATCCTGGATAAAGATACGGATATGCCTCTGGACGCATTTCAGAAAGAATTTGCGGAATATGAACCTCTTTTCCGGAATTATCTGGTGTCCGAACTGTTTACCAACATGCTTATCCCGGAGTCGGACAGAGAGTCCATGGTTGTGATGTTTCAATGGATTTGCATGGAGTATGCTGTTATGCGTCAGGGTATTTTTCTGAAATGGCTCCTGAATGCCAGAGAAACGATACCGCAGCCGCTCACCTATGAAACCGTACGGGATTATATCGTTGTTATTGCCAGAATGACCGGTTACGACGAGGAAGATATTTACGAATATATGGAAAACAGTTTTCAGGACGTCATATGGGAATGGTCCTATCTTTTCCTTATTCTGAGCGGATTTCTTCCCGGATAAAAGTAGAAACAAGAAAGGTTTTTCTCCATGAAAATAAAGCAGCAAAAACAGATAAAAGCATTTTTAGAAAAAGAATTCGGCAAACCAAAAGGTAACTCCCTGTTGGAAGAGCAGGAGAAAATTCTCGGCACCCTTATTGAAAACATAAAAAACAAGTCAAAAAACCAAAAGAAAACACTGGTGCAGACAATTCTGCCCGGCATTGCTCTATATAAAGCCCTGGTACAGAAAAACATACCGGAAGAAGAGGCATATGCCTGCATGCAGAAATATATGTTTGGTACGGTTGGGGAGAACATGCACGCATCCATGCGGAAAATGGAATTGGTCCCCGGCTTTTACACCCTCTACAGTCATATTTTTCTGAAGGTCATGCAAGATACAGACCTGCAGGAAAGTGTGCAGGAGCATGGCAGGGATTATTTTGATGTTACGATACACAAATGCCTCTGGCATACAACCTGCGTAGAAGACGGTTGTCCAGGACTATGCCGTCTGTTTTGTGATACGGACAACGTAACATACGGCGGACTAAAAAAATTAGGCTTCAGCCGGACCAAAACATTGGGGGCCGGTGAAGATTGTTGTGATTTTCATTTTTACAAAAAATAGATTTTACCAAAGGAGAGTTCCTTATGTTGGAAACCGAAAGACTGTTGTTGCGAAAATGGACCGAAAAAGATGCGGACAGTTTATTTGAATATGCAAAGGACCCGGATGTCGGTCCTATTGCCGGCTGGCCGCCGCATCAATCAGCAGAGGAAAGTCTTTCCATAATCCGTAATGTCCTAAACGGTGCAGAATGTTATGCTATCTGTGAAAAGGGCAGTGAGAAAGCTATCGGTGCGGTTGAACTTATTCTGAAAGGTCATAATAACCGGGTAACCCGTGATGATGAATGCGAACTGGGTTATTGGCTGGGCAAACCTTTCTGGGGAAGAGGTTATATGCCGGAAGCCGCAAAAGAACTTCTGCGTCACGGATTTGAAGACCTGGGAATGCAAACCATATGGTGCGGCTATTACGATGGCAATGAGAAGTCCAAACGAGTTCAGGAAAAAATCGGTTTTCTCTATCATCATACCGCACAGAATGTTTCTGTTCCTTTGTTGCATGAAGTACGGATTGAGCATGTAAACATCATGACGAAAGAGCACTGGAACGCATTACAAAAGTAAAGACCATATTAACCACGACACTTATCCCCGGAGAACGTAAAATGCAGATATATGTAGATGCAGATGCCTGTCCGGTAACAGACATCGTAGAAGCGATAGCCGAAAAGCATAAAATACCGGTCACTTTACTCTGTGATACAAACCATATATTATATTCCGATTACAGTGAAGTGGTCGTAGTCGGTGCCGGATCGGATGCCGTAGATTATAAGCTGATTAGCCTATGCCATACGGGAGATATTGTAGTGTCGCAGGATTATGGCGTGGCAGCCATGGCACTTGGCAAAGAAGCATATGCCATTCATCAATCCGGCAAATGGTACACCGATGATAATATTGACCGGATGTTAATGGAAAGGCATCTTAACAAAAAGGCAAGACGAAGCTCACAAAAAAGCCATATAAAGGGTCCTAAAAAACGGACAGAAGAGGATGACAGGCGCTTTGCACAATCCTTTGAAAAGCTTATCCTGTTAGCAAAGTCCAGACAGCAATAAAGAACTACCTACAATAAAAAAACAAACTTATAATAAAAAGGAATGCCTATGAACATACAGATATTCGGAACCAGAAAATGCAACGATACCAAGAAAGCCGAGCGTTATTTTAAGGAACGCGGCATCAAATACCAGTTCATTGATATGAAAGAAAAGGGTATGAGCAAAGGGGAATTTAATGCGGTAGCCCAGGCGAACGGCGGCTTGGAAAATATGATTAACCAGGACGGCAAAGACAAGGACTTGCTTGCCCTGATTAAATATCTTGCGGATGAGGACAAACTTCCCAAGGTACTGGAAAATCCGCAGGTAATCAAAACGCCGGTTGTGCGAAACGGCAGACAGTCCACTATCGGTTACCAGCCGGATGTCTGGAAGGGCTGGGAAGCTCTATGAAACTATATGAATTAAAGGAGAGGACGTCTTTATCCAACTCATTGATAGAAATATGGGAGGCTTCCGTCCGGGCAACGCATCTTTTTCTTTCCGATGCAGAAATAAAGCATATAAAAGAATACGTTCCGAAAGCCCTGAACGCTGTAGAACACCTGATTATTGCCGAAAATGAATGGGATGTGCCGGTTGGTTTCATGGGTGTAGAAAACGGGCGTCTGGAAATGTTATTTTTGTTGCCGGAAGAGCGCGGAAAGGGACTTGGCACCCGTCTGATACAATACGGTATTCAGAATTACGGGATTAACGAAGTTACCGTAAATGAACAAAATCCACAGGCTGTAGGTTTTTACAGACATTTCGGTTTTGAAACCTATAAACGGACCGATTATGACGAGGAGGGAAATCCCTATCCGCTTTTATACATGAAGCTTTCCGCTGAAAAAGAAAAGGAGAAGTAGAATGTCAAAGAGTAAACGATATCTGAAAATATTTCTGCATATTATTTCTGTTCTGTGCTGGATAGTAGCCATTATTCCTGCCGGATATGTGTTGTATCAGGCATTTGGTAGCATGGACGGAACCATACACGGTTTTAACGGTGAAATGTTATATGGAATGGCAGCTTTCACCGATACCATTCTGATGTATATTGCATTTTTATTTCCTCTGTTTTTGCTTTGGGTATTTTGTCTTCTCGTAGCAATTATATCCACCGTTGGAATACTATACATAAGAAAACATTCCTAACATATTTAACGTTAAAAGCAGAAGAGAAGTTAAATTTTAATCAGGTTCCAAACCAATTAAAGGGAAAATTATACCATTTTTAATTGGTTTGGTTCTCCCTGAAAGCGTATGCGTTCTGTATTTTTAATTATTTTGAAACAAATCATTAACCGTAAATTGAATGTCTTTGATTTCTGACATCATTTCCTGGTAAGAATTTTCCATTTTCTCATCTGCAGGGTCATATTGCACATCACTGGCATAATGAAGTATATATGTTTTATTGCTTGTTGCCAAAATATATCGATATGCAGTAAAATCAAGTCCGGCTTCTATAAACTGTTCCTCTGTCATGGAGTTTTCATAACATACAATCGTAAATAAAATACCCTCAAAATCACTTTTGCCATTCCTAATCTGCGGAACATAAACTATAAAATTATTGCCTCTTTTCTCAACAGAATACCTTTCTGCCCAACTGTCCGGCAAAGTTAGTGAAAGATTAGTCCCTTCCAATTCCACAATCTCTTTTTCTACCGGTACCTTTACAATATTTTCATGCGCAAAAGCAATTGCGCCCACACTAAAACTGGAAAGCATCAGCACAAGAACGGCAACACCTGTAAAAATATTTCTCCATCTTTTTTTCCGATGCATCGCAGCATAATCAGGAATTTGTTCTGCCTGTTTTATCAACCTGTCATCTATATTTCCTATATGTTCCGAAAGTTGTCTGTTATTCATACTTCAATTCCCTCCCTTTCTAAATAAAGTTTTAATTTACGGCGTAATTCATACAACATAGATTTTAATTTGCTCTGTGAAAATCCTGTTTTTCCGCTAATGTATTCAATGGAGTCCAAGTACCAGTACCTTCTGATAAATATATTTCTTTTTTCTTCCCCTTGCTGCCATAAAAATTTATCAATAAGCTTTTCAATCCGTCTACATTCCATTTCCGTTTCCACACACTCTGTTCCCGAAACACATTCATTCAATTCTTCAAAAGAAATAGCAGCAGAAGGATTTCTTTTTGCAGCAGAATTATATTCATATTTTTTCAATGCCCGATTTCTGGTTATTCTGCTTACAAAAGCCGAAAATATTTCAGGTCTTTTATCCGGTATTGCGTTCCATACTGCAAAATAGGTGTCATTTACACATTCTTCACTGTCTTCATAGCTTGAAAGAATATTCCTTGCAACATGAGTACATAACTTTCCGTATTTTAGAGATGTTTCCGTTATTGCAATTTCTTTTCTTTCCCAATATAGCTCAATAATTTTCTTATCATCCACACATTTTCCCTCCCATGTATTTTCTTTGAAAGCAGCTTTCATTATATAAGTACGTTTTTCCTGCATAAGGTTTTAAATTACCTGACAAAATTGTTGGGAATTTTATAAATTCTACCATACGAACAGTAAAAAAAGAACGCAAAATGCAATTGACAACCATTGATTTTCAGGTAAGATGATAAATGGAAATCAGAAATTAAACAGGAGATAAGTGTAAATGAAATTTGTAATACAACGTGTGCAGTCCGCATCTGTGACTGTAGATGAAAAAATAGTCGGAAAAATCGAGAAAGGCTACCTGGTTCTGATAGGGATTGCGCAGACAGATACGAAAGAAATCGCAGATAAAATGATGCGTAAGCTTATCAATCTGCGTATTTTTGAAGATGCCGAAGGAAAAACGAATTTGGATATTCGTGCCGTAAACGGAAGTCTTTTATTGGTTTCCCAGTTTACCCTGTATGCCGATTGCAAAAAAGGAAATCGTCCTTCCTTTGTATATGCCGGCAAACCGGATATGGCAAATGAACTGTATGAATATATCATTGCAGAATGTAAAAAGGAAATTCCAGTTGTGGAACACGGTATCTTCGGCGCTGATATGAAGGTTTCTTTACTGAATGACGGACCGTTTACCATTGTACTGGACTCTGCGGAGATTTTATAAATCTTTGCGTGTATATTATATGGGCTAAAAAATGCCATTTGAAACCTGTTGTGTTGTATGTATGTTGCCTTTTTGAAACCTATAATTTGGCAAATAAAAAAGCAGATGACGGGAATCGAACCCGCCTCCTCAGCTTGGGAAGCTGATGTTCTACCAATGAACTACATCTGCAATATAGAAATCATATCACGGCTTTGGACAAAAGTAAATATCACACGGACAGGATTTCCATTTCACATGTTAAATTATAAAATATAATTTCCATATAGAATGTATTATTCTGAATGTATTCTTTTAAATTATGGAATTTGATATATATAGATACTTTCAGGTCCATTATAGGTATTAACTATTCGTTAAATCTGCATTTTGCGCATAGTTGCATCTCTCTTCCGGTGACCATCTTTATAGCTTACAAAGCCACATTATCTATCCGTATTCACATCCAGTGCGCCGATACTGAACATATAGGCTGCAATCTGGGCGCGAGAACTGAAGGTTTCGTTTTCCAGAAGCCGGCTTACTTCCTGCCTGGAATATAGCGCTGCCTGAATGTCCTCGTTGTCGGAAGTATGTTCTTCGGAAATAGTACCTTCCACCTCAGCAAACACTATCTGGTTTTTAATGTCGGTAATAGCCACTGCCGCATAGGACGGCGGAAGAATACGGATAATTTTCTTTAAGGAAAGTCCCGTTTCTTCATAAAGCTCCCGGCGGATGCATTCCTCAATGTTTTCCCCTTTTTCCAGCATACCGGCGCACAAATTGAAAATACGTTCGTTGACCCCCATACGGAATTCTTTGAGTAAAAGCATTTTACCGCCGCAAATGGCAACAATGGACAAACCGGTCACCCTTTCCCCCAGCTCTTCTGCTTTGTTCAGATTACGGAAACTGACAATTTCATAAACCTTTTCTTTACCGGCTTTATTTTCGTAAGTCAGTTCATAATTTTTCAGATATCTGCCCTCTCGGACTTTTGCCATCTGTATCAGCTTCATGTTCCAGACTCCCAAATTTTATTGATACTGTCATCTTTAGACTTTTCATGATTGGTTACACTTCTTTTCTTAACACTTCCCGCAGCGGTCTGTCTATGCGTTTGCGGGTCACTTCCACAAGTCCCAGCGCCGTATAGTCAATTACATCCGTCTGCACTTCGTCCTTTATTGTTTCCGCCCGCAAAAGCTGCAGCAGAGCCTCTCTTTTTTCGGCAGATTTCATATTGATAAAGTCAATCATAACCATACCGGAAATATTACGGAGGCGAAGCTGCCTTGCGCACTCTTTCGCCGCTTCTGCATTGACCTGAAAAAAGGTTTCGTCGGTATCAGATGCCTTCTTTATAAATTTGCCGGTATTTACATCGATTACCGTCAGGGCTTCCGTGGGCTCAATTACCAGATAGGCGCCGGATTTCAGCCAGACATTCTTTCCCAGAAGCTCATTTATTTTCGTTTTTAAGGAATAAAGCTTGAGTAGCGAATATTCATCCTCGTAAATCCTAACCGGCTTTTTCATGGGTAAATTTGTCCCCCCGGTAAGAGCTTCATACACCCGGGGAATATCCGTGATAATCTCGTCGTAATCCTTTTCGTAGAAGTTTTTGACATCCTCAGCCACCGGTACTTTTTTCTCGGAAAGCTGCGTAAAGCAAGTGCTGTGTTCCGCCCTGCCGAGAATGGTCTGAAAGAGTTTGCAAAGACTCCGGTACTCTTCTTCCAGTTGTCCGAATTCTTCAGGGGAGAGATTTTCGGCATTGGTTCTTACCACGATGCCGCAGCCTGCAAGGGTGCAGTTGCCGTCTTCCGTTAAAATACCGCGGCTTATCAAGTATTCTAAAACGGCTTCTTTCTTTTCTTTCGGAAGCTTCTTAGAAAATCCCGTTCTTAAGCTGCCCATGGAAAGAACAAGGTATTTCCCGGATAAGGATATTTTCGTAGTTACCACAGGCTGTTTTGTTTTTACGGCATCCTTCTCCACCTGTACCAGAATTTCATCCCCGCAACGGAGACTACCATCCGTTTTACGGTTTCGGACATAAGCATACTTTGTATCGGAAAGAGGCAGGAAGCAAAGCTTTTTATCTCCCACTTCCACAAAAGCCGCCTGAATGTTCCGGGCAATGTTCTGCACCTTGCCGATATAAATATTCCCTAAAAGGGAGACGTCGTTTTCCGCGTACACTTTCAGGGAATATAGTCGGTTGTCGTGAAGAATGACGCTGATATCTTTCTGCTGATAGGATACAATAACTAATTTTTTATCTGCTTTACTGTTCACTGCCGATTTCCTCTAAGGGTACAAGCTTCGGATTTTCTTCGTCACCGATATTCGTATAGGTGTCTTCCCTGGTAATCAGAAGTGCGTTTTCCTTTAAGCTTTCACCGTGTTCCTGTAAAAATGCCTCCACAATCATGCCCGGCTTGATATTGCCGGAGCTGCTGGCATTTATCAAAAGATAAAGAGAATCTCCCTGCAGGCTCCATTCATAAATACCGGGACGCAAATCCACTTCCGCCGTACTCTTCTTGGTTTCCTTGGTTATCAGTATCTGTTCTTTTTCCATGAAGGAAGGAAATTCCTTCTTCCAGTCAAAGGAAGGCTCCCTGCCCTCCCTAAAGTGTATGGTGTAACCGGCTGCCGCCACACTTGCCATGGCATTTTTGCTGCCCTCGGGAAGCACTCTCACGGAAAGGATTTCAAAGCCGTCCACGGATGCTTCATTTAACATCCTTACGGCTTCCTTACTGCCCGGAAAGCTGTTGACTTCCATATCCATGTATTCACCGTTGCTTTCCAGCCCGATACCTAAAGGAGCTGCAAAGGACATAATCTGATGCGGGGAAAAGCCGGTGGTATAGCACACGTCAATCTCCGCCCTGCGCACCGCTTTCTGGAAAAAGCGCTGTACGTCCAGATGCCCGATATATTTTAAATTTCCGTATTTCCGAAATTTTACTCTGACCTTCATTTTATTCCCTTTCCTAACTTACGACCAGCAGGGCGTATTGTCGTCCACATGCTCTTCAAAGCAGATACCGCCGCCGAATTTGGCAACACCGCAGCCCTGGCAGGCTTTCCGGCAGTTGGGGCTGACTTCTTCCTTCTGTGCCTTCAGCCACTCTCTCTTCAAGAACTCCTTGGTAACACCGCAGTCGATGAAATCCCAGGGGAAAAGCTCGTCTAAGAAGCGTTCCCTTGTGGTATAGAAATCCACGGACAGACCGCATTCCGCAAAGGTGTCCAGCCACTTCTGGTTGTCGTAGTATTCGCTCCAGGCATCGTAAATGGCGCCCTTCTTATAAACCTTCAGAATGACCTTACAGAGCCTTCTGTCGCCCCTTGCCAGCACCCCTTCCAAAACGGAGGTGTCCGCTTCGTGCCAGTTGTACTTGATGCTCTTCTGGTTGAGCTGCTCCATGACCGCCAGTCTTGTTATATAGGATTTGTTTAAGAATTCTTCCTTCGTTGCCTGCTTTGCCCACTGGAACGGCGTAAAGGGCTTCGGTACAAAGAAGGAGGTGCTTGCCACAATCTGCACCCTGCCGTTGACTCTTTTTTCCTTGGGAACCGTATCATAAAACAGCGCGGCAATTTTATTGGAAAGCTCCGCAATGCCGCGGATATCCTCCTCCGTTTCAGTCGGAAGTCCCAGCATAAAATAAAGCTTAACCCTCGTCCAACCGCCTTCAAAGGCAAGTCTGGCACCGTGCATGATGTCTTCCTCCGTAAGTCCCTTGTTGATGACATTGCGAAGTCTCTGGCTGCCTGCTTCCGGTGCAAAGGTAAGGCTTGTCTTCTTCACATCCTGCACCTTGCTCATCACATCCAAGGAAAAGGCATCAATTCGTAAGGAAGGCAGGGAGATGTTTACATGCTTGCCTTCTAAGTCCTCTAAAAGGAAGGTCAGAAGTTCCGGCAGCGCCCGGTAGTCACTGGAGCTTAACGAACTTAAGGTAATCTCCTCCTGTCCGGTATTCTTAAGCATGGTCAGCGCATATTCCTTTAAGAGATTGACATCCCTCTCCCTGACGGGACGGTAAAGCTGTCCTGCCTGGCAGAAACGGCATCCGCGGATGCAGCCGCGCATAATTTCCAGCACCACTCTGTCCTGAGCGATCTTCATAAACGGCACCAGCGGCTTCATGGGATAATAGGTATGGGAAACGTCCATTTCCACTTCCTTGGTAATGGTAGAAGGAATCCCCTCTTCAATGGGATAAAAGTCTTTTAATGTGCCGTCCTCGTTATAAGCTGCCTCATAAAAGGCAGGTACATACATGCCGGGTACCTTGGCTGCCCTGCGTAAAAACTCCATACGGGGAAGCTTTTTATCCCGGCATTCCCGGTACAGATTTACCAGCTCTTCGTAACGGGTTTCGCCCTCGCCGATATAGAACAGATCAAAGAAATCCGCAATGGGTTCCGGATTGTACGTGCAAGGACCTCCGCCGATAACAATGGGATCCTCCTCCGTCCTATCCTTTGCAAGCAGCGGAATACCGGATAAATCCAGCACCTGCAGAATATTCGTGTAGCACATTTCATACTGGATGGTAATGGCAAGCCAGTCAAATTCCTTAATGGGATCCTGGGACTCCAGGGCAAAAAGGGGAATATGCTCCTTTCTCATGATGGCATCCAGGTCCACCCAGGGAGAATATACTCTCTCGCACCATACGCCGTCAAACCGGTTGAACATATCGTACAGAATCTGGATACCCAGATGGGACATGCCGATTTCGTACACATCCGGGAAGCAGAAAGCAATGCGCATGTCCACCTCTTCTTTATTTTTCACGACTGCATTGACTTCGCCGCCGATGTATCTTGCCGGTTTCTCAACTTTCATTAAAATATCATCCGATAACGCTAATTTGTTCATTCTAAATCCTTCCGTCCAAAGTATCTCTGTCAGATATCCGTATTGCGGGACTTATTTTGCCGTTGCATACATGAGTATCATCTCTTTTAACAAAAGAAGCTCTTCCGTGTAGTCTTTATTGTCCTCCGCTCCCCAGATAAAGCCTCCGGCAAAATGGGAGCATGCTGACATCATGGTGTGCACCGTGACACGCATAAACTCCTCCTCCGGAATATCCGTCCGGAAGGTCTTGTCCTCCTTCGCCTTTTCATACATCATATGGAAACGGGTATCCGCCGAATATAAGGAGTTATGGAATTCGGTAAGCTGCTCCGTTTTATATTCTTCGTGGGTGACATAGTAATTAAAATTGTCATTATATTGCAGCAATTCCTTATGATTCCGGTACATATCCACATAACAGTCCAGTGAAAAAGTAAGGCGGTCTATGGCCGGTATGTCTTGCAGACCCGAAATCGGTCTGGCAGCATCCAGATTGTCCAGATATTCTTTCCACTTGACACTGCAGACTGCGATAACCAGCTCCATCTTGGATGGATAACAACGGAACAGAGTTGCTCTGCCAACGCCCGCTGCTTCCGCAATCTCCGCCATGCTGACACCCTCTATTTTTCTTTTAACAAAAACTTGGAACGCCATATCGATTATTTTTCGATTGCGTTCCTGTTCCTTCTCCATCTGCTTTTGTGATTTGCTCATGATTTCATCCCTTTTTTCATGCAAAGTATCTTATTTATTGTATAAAAATTCCTCTATATTGTCAATCGCATCAAGCTGGTAATTTGCGCCTAAAAGCCGGTCTATTTTCTCGGTATTGAGGGAAAAAATACTGTCCCCTGTAAAGCTGAAAATAACATAGAGGGAAAACAAAACGATGGCAGCAAAAATCCGCACTCCCATGAAAAAATACCTTGCCGGAACATCCTGCGTACCGTAGACCGGTTCGGTCATTTCGTTTTGTCTGCCCGCTCCGTACAGCAGATTTTCATGCTGCCTTAAATTCATGCGGTTTTTATCCTCTGCCTCCCTTATGCTTCGTAATAACAACAATTTCTGTTCCACGGAAATATCGCTCATAATTCCTTTTCCTCTCTTTTTCGATAAAAAAAGAGTATAGTTCATTTTCCTATACTCTTTTTGTCCTTATTCTAAATGTATGTACTTGTCAGGGAAATATAACCGTAGTTTTCCTTCCGGAAACACTTCCGCAGGGCTTACCTGTTGGCAAGCTCCGTGGTAATTTCTTCCCAGGAAATATCCTTCTGTGCCATCAGAACCATCATATGGTACAGGAAATCGGAAATCTCGTATTTCACTTCGTTGGGATTTGGATTTTTCGCCGCAATAACGATTTCGGTTGCCTCCTCACCCAGCTTCTTTAAGATTTTGTCAAGACCCTTGTCAAACAGGTAATTGGTGTAAGAGCCTTCCTTCGGATTTTTCTTCCGGTCCAAAATCACCTGATAAACCTCTTCAAATACCTTCAAGGGGTTCTCTGCTTCCTCGTATTCCCTGGTAACCACATCCCTAAAGAAGCAGGAATAACTGCCGGTATGGCAGGCGTTGCCGATCTGGAACACCTTGGCTAAAATCGTATCCTTGTCGCAGTCAGCGGTTAAGGACTTCACATATTGGTAATGACCGCTGGTTTCACCCTTTAGCCACAGTTCCTTGCGGCTGCGGCTGTAATAGGTCATTTTGCCGGTCTTTAAGGTGCTTTTATAGGCTTCCTCATTCATGTAGGCTACCATAAGCACCTCTAAAGTTTTGTAGTCCTGCACCACTACCGGCACCATGCCGTCGGAGTTTTTCTTGAAATCGTCCCAGATAAAATCGGAATGCAGCTCTTCTATGGCAATGCCGTTTTCCTTACACAAATCCTTTAACTGTAAAATTTCCTCTTTATTGTCGTTAATAGCATTGCCGGTAATGCCCATTACATTGTAAAGTCCGAAGATTTCCAGCAGCTTATTCAGGGCAAGCTGCTCCGTTTCCACAATAGCCGGAAGCTCTGTAATCTCCCCTGCTTCTCTTACCATATGGGGATTCATGAATAGCAGTCCGGAGGCAAATTCTTCCAGAAGCTCTTTGTTTTCCGTAAGAGTTTCCAAATCGTTTACGGCAGCTAAGATTTTCTCCCTGCCGAATTTCTGGGAAACCTCTTTGATAATCTCACGGTTGCCTTTTTTGCTGAAATTGAGCACTGCTTTTTTGCATCCTGTATAGAGGATTTTCTTGATATCCTCCATACGGTGCACATTGCCGGCTCCGTATACATCCACGGGAGAAGCTGCACAGATGGCTTTCATCACATCCAGCGCCGCATCGTGCTCGGCATCGTCGTTTGACAGATCGTACACCAAAATCTCGTCTGCGTTTTTCTCACAGTATTCCCTTGCCAGCTCCACGGGATTTTCCGCAATTACGGTATTGTCTGAAAGGCTTTTTACCGCCTTTTCCTGATATAAATAGATAGAAGCAATAAATTTTCTGGTCCTCATGTTTTTCCCGGTCTTTAAGAAGGTATGCAAACGTGCTCTTAAAGGCTTCCTTTCGTACTTAATACATCTTCAATTCTGTTATCATATGCAACCGCCATATCCAGAGCCTTGGCAAATGCCTTGAACATGGCTTCCGCCATGTGGTGGTTGTTGGTGCCGGAAATCATTTTGATATGTAAATTCATGGCTGCACTGTAGGATACCGCATAAAAGAATTCCCGTATCAGTTCGCTGTCCAGTTCGCCGATTTTATCCATGGTAAAATCACAGGAAAAATCCAGATACGGTCTGCCGCATAAATCCACGGCGCATAAACACAGTGCATCGTCCATGGGCAGAATAAAATAACCGTAACGGTTGATCCCCTTTTTGTCACCCACCGCTTCCCTGATGGCGTTTCCCAGCACGATGCCGGTATCTTCCACAGTATGATGTCCGTCCACGTAAAGGTCACCGTTGACTTTGCAGGTCAAGTCAAAGAAGCCGTGTCTGGCAAAGCCGTTTAGCATATGGTCAAAAAAGCCGATGCCGGTATGGATATCCGCATCCCCTTTTCCGTCCAGTGAAAGCTTTACATAAATATCCGTTTCCTTGGTGGTTCTTTTTATTTCCGCACTGCGCATACGTTAGCTCCTTTCAAAACGAACTTTAATGGAATTGGCATGTGCCGTCAGTCCTTCGCTCTTGGCAAAGGCTTCGATTTCCGTATGTACTTTCTCAAGCGCATCCTTTGAGAAAGAAATCAGGCTGGTTTTCTTGATAAAATCATCCACACTGAGCGGGGAGAAAAATCTTGCCGTGCCGTTTGTGGGTAAAATGTGGTTCGGTCCCGCAAAATAGTCACCCAGCGGCTCGGAGGAATACTCGCCCATGAAAATGGCGCCCGCATTCTTAATCTTCGTCATGGTTTCATACGGATTCTTTGTCAGGATTTCCAGATGCTCGGATGCAATATCGTTGGCTGCCGCAATGGCATCCTCCATATTTTCCGCTACTAAAATATAACCATAATTGGAGAGGGATTTCAAGATAATCTCTCTTCTTTCCAAAGTTTCCGTAAATCCGTCCACTTCTTTCGATACCTTTTCCGCCAGATCTTTGGATGTGGTGATCAAAATAGCGGAAGCCAACTCGTCATGCTCTGCCTGGGACAGTAAATCCGCAGCCACATAACGGGGATTAGCCATTTCATCCGCAAGCACCAGAATTTCACTGGGCCCTGCCACGGAGTCAATGCTGACATGGCCGTATACTGCCTTTTTGGCAAGTGCCACAAAGATGTTGCCGGGACCGGTAATCTTGTCCACCTTGGGAACGGACTCCGTACCGAATGCCAGCGCGGCGATTGCCTGTGCACCGCCTACCTTGTAGATTTCATCCACACCCGCAATATCGGCTGCCACCAGAGTGCCGGCATTGACTTTTCCTTCCTTGTTGCAGGGAGTTGTCATGACAATCTTGGGAACGCCTGCCACCTTGGCGGGAACAACATTCATCAAAACGCTGCTGGGGTATGCGGCTTTTCCGCCGGGAACATACACACCCGCTTTTTCAATGGGGGTAATACGCTGTCCCAAAATGCTGCCGTCCGGTCTTGTTTCGATAAAACTCTGACGGAGCTGCTTTTCGTGGAAAGTACGGATGTTGGCTGCGGAATGTCTGTAAACCTCAATCAGATCTTCCGGAATTTCCTTGTAGGCTTCCTTGATTTCCTCTTCCGTTACACGGATATTGCCGCTGTTCAATGCAAAATGGTCAAATTTCTCGGTATACTCAAAAACGGCTTTGTCCCCGTTTTCCTTTACATTGTTTACAATCTCGGAAACCGTCTGTTCATAGGTTCCGTAGCTGGATGGGCTTCGTTTCAGCAAATCCTTCAGCAGGTTCTTTTTGGTGCTTTCCGTCAATTCCACAATACGCATAGGTTTATTTTCCTTCCTTTCTCAGTGCTTCCTTCAGGTCGTTTACAAGCTTGCCGATCCGTTCCTTTTCCATCTGCATGCTGACCTGGTTGACAATCAGTCTGGCAGACAGCGGGCAGACTTCTTCCAGAACAGCCAGTCCGTTTTCATGCAGGGTGGAACCGGTTTCCACGATGTCCACGATGACATCGGAAAGTCCAACTAAAGGTCCCAATTCCACGGAGCCGTTCAGCTTGATGATGTCCACGGTCTGGTGTTTTTTATTGTAAAAATAGTCCTTAGCAATTTCGGGATACTTACTTGCCACACGGATTCTTTCGTGGTGCTTTAAAAGCTCCTCTGCCGACTTTGGACCGCATACGCACATCCGGCATTTGCCGAAGCCTAAATCCAGTACCTCGTAAACTCTTCTGTTTTCCTCCAGAATAGTGTCCTTGCCCACGATACCGATATCCGCCGCACCGTATTCCACATAGGTGGGAACATCCGGTCCCTTGGATAAGAAAAAGCGGAGCTTCTGCTCTTCATTTACAAAAATAAGCTTCCGGGAAGCCGGATCCTTCATTTCCTCACAGGTAATACCGATTTCCTCGAATAATTCCATGGCTTTCTTTGCCAGTCTGCCTTTGCCAAGCGCAATGGTTAAATATCTGTCCGTACTCATGCTTTCAGTCCTTTCTGCGCATTTCCACTAATCTGCCCTGTTTTCTTAACTCCTCCGCCTTCTTTAAGACTTCGGGGAAGTTGCTTTCCGTATAGGTAAGGATTTCCTTTCCTTCGGGAAGCTCCATAGCGATTTTTTGTCTGGAAAAGGCCTCCAATATATCATCCACTACGGCAGCAAAGCCGACTGCCGGCGCCTGTTTGCCAAAGTAGGAAATCAGTGTGTCATAACGTCCGCCCTTTACGATGGCATCGCCGATGCCGTAGGTATAAACCTTGAAGATAACACCGGTGTAATAACGGTATTTGCTTAACATGCCAAGGTCAAAGGATATGTATTTTTCCGTACCGTACATGGCAAGCACCTCGTACAGCTTTTCTAAATTTTCAATGGCTTTTACGGAGCGTTCATTGGAAACCCGTGCTTTAGCGCTGCGAATGGCATCCAGATTGCCGAAGCCTTCCGTGGTCGCCAGAATAAGCTCCCGCAGGTCTTCACTGACACCGGCTTCGATCAAAAGATTTTCCGCTGCATAATGATTCTTGGCGGAAATGTATTCCCGCAGAACGTAAATCACATCATCTTCCAGTCCGGCTTCCTCGCAGAGTCCCTTGAAATACTCCACCTGACCTACACTCACCTGAAAATTCTCCAGGCCGGTATGAAGCAGGGATTCGATTACCATATGAATCATTTCCGCATCCGCATAAACGGAGTCGTCACCGATAAGCTCCGCACCGAGCTGGGTAACTTCCTTTAATTTTCCCTGCAGTCGGGACGTATTGGTAAAGGTATTGCCACAGTAACAGAAACGCAGAGGCACGGAATCCTCCATAAAATACTTTGCCGCACAACGGGCAATGGAGGGAGTGAAATCGGGACGAAGCACTAAGGTATCGCCCTCCTTGTCAAAGAACTTATAAAGATCCCTTGACGGCGTGGTGCCGATTTCATTGGAAAAAACATCAAAATATTCAAAGGTCGGTGTTTCGATATCCTCGTAGCCGTAGGATAAAAGCTTTTCCCGGATTTTCTTTTCAATCATAAGCTTTCTGGCACATTCTTTTCCGTAGATATCCCTTACACCGTCCGGTGTATGCAATAAATTCTGGTTCATGTTTTCTGCCTTTCTGTTTCACTTTATCAGATTAACGTGCTACCAAATTAGCAAAGTAGCATGTAAAACTGTATGTAGTATACAAAAAATAGCTTCTTCTGTCAAGAAACTTATTAAGCCCACTCTGTTTTTTATTCCCTGTCGTCCAGATCCTTTTTAAGAATTTCCAGATAGGGGATAAAAAGCCCGTTCTGGGAGGGTATGATGTAATCCGGATTCAGTTCTTCATAGCGGAAGCTCTTTCTGCCGCCGTTCTGTGCCCTGTCCCAGAAAAACTTAAGCATCTCATAGGGAAGGTAATAAAACACTTCCCTGGAGGTGTAATAAATAAGAAAGAACGCAATCCCGCCCTGCTGTTCAAACTGCTCCATGAACTTTACCTGATGGGCATGGATGTTCTGCAGAGAAAAGGTGTCCACCGCACATTCCTTGGCGTCAAAGCACACCGGAATGCCCTGCACGGCACCGATATAGTCTACGGTACTCTTCTGGTCAAAATACGCCAGTGTGATATGACGGTGCTCCTTATCGATTTTAATGGGAGTAATCGGTGTGGGAATTTTCTGTATCAGCGCCAGATTACTCTCCGCATATTTTTCATTGGTCCGGTTAATAAGCTCCTCTAAAGTGGAGCCTCTTAGTCCTCTTGAATTCCAGGTTGCCATACTGCCTTCCTATCTTCCTTTTGCGTTCCCGCTTCTTTCCGTTCTTCCTGTTTTACCGCAGATTCAGAACCCCACCCGGTGAAACACCTCCGGCAGAGGGGCTTCTATGGTTTTTCCTAAAAAAGCAAGGTCCTTTGCCTTTTTTGCTTCCTCCTCCGGCAGTTCCCGCAGCGTGGGAAATACCATTCTTTGTGCATGCAGAAGCTGGGATTTTACCCCCTTCTTCCGGTAGGCTTCGTTAAAGCTCCTGTCCCCGTACTTGGCATCGCCTAAAAGCGGATGCCCGATACCTGCCATATGCGCCCTTATCTGGTGGGTTTTGCCGGTCACAAGCTCAATGGACAAAAGTGTCAGACCGTCCGCATATGCCGCCGGTTCGTAAATGGTGCGGACCTCTTTCCCTTCACCCACATCCTTTATGGTTACTTTGTTGGCTATCTCGTCCTTTTCCAGCACACCGCCCAGGATGCCGGCTTTATCAACCCTTCCCTTTACCACGGCAGCATAATATTTGTGCACCGTCCTGTCGTGTATCATTCGGCTTAAAATCTGGCTTCCTTTTAAGGAAATGCCGCAAAGCACCAGTCCGCTGGTATTGCGGTCCAGACGGTTCAAAACGGAAGGCTTAAAGGTTTTCAGTATCTCTTCGGTCATACGTCCCTTTTTTAAGAGATACCCGATCATCCATTCATTTAAGGAAACATCCGTATCCTCCGCTTTCTGGGTCAGCACACCCGCCGGTTTATCTAAGGCAAGCATGTCCGCATCCTCATAGAGTACGGTAATTCCGTGTAAGCTTTCGTAAGCCTTTTCGTAAACAGCCGTCAGCAAACGGCTTGTTGTGCCGCTCTTTTCCATGCCCCGGAATTTAGCAAAGGTTTCCTCCGAAAAAAAGAAATCCAGGGAGTCGCCTTCCACAAGGATTTCCTTTCCTTCCGCTTTCTTTTTATTTAAGACAATGTTTTTCTTGCGCAGCATTTTATACAGGAACGCCGTACCCGCTTCCGGAAAATACTTATGTAAGAATTTATCCAGTCGCTGTCCCGCTTCCTGACTGCCGATCTGATGGTTCTGCATAGCCTCTCCGTTCTATAAAGAAATAGCCTTAAGGGTACTTACAATGCCCTTCGTATTTTTATCGTCCGTCTTGAGTTCCCGCAGGGAGTCCAGCCGCTCCGTGTACTTGTCCAAATCCTTGTACAGCTTTATGGTAAGTCCCGTAAAACGATCCACCTTAAGGCAGGTCTCCAAATGTTTTGCACAGTCCGTTTCCGATACCTTGCTGCTTAAAAGATACCCGGCAATGGTGTTGCCGCACACGGTCAGGTGTCCCACGTAATAGGTCTTGTCCCGGGAGGTAAACACACAGTCATACAGGCAGGTAAGCCCCTTTGCATGGGCTTCTATGGTATCACAGACATCCGCAGGCAGACTCTTGTAACGGCAGTGCATAATCATTTCCACAAGGCTCTTGCAGGCGGGCAGACAGCCGAGCACCGCCACCAGGGTAAGCAGGTTGTTACGGGTGTGCGTGGTGATAAAACCCGCTGCAAATAAAGACAGGGGAATGAAAAAATAAATGACAGTCCTGATGATTTCATATTTTTTCTGGCTGCTTAAATAGTTTCTCGTCCCCTTGACCTCATCCTTGGTAAACATTCTTTTGAAATACATGTAGTCGTCTCTCCGCTGTTATTTTTTCATCATCTTTGCAATCTTCAAAATCAGTCCCTGTGGAACAATTTTCGTCAGCATCGCAAAGGCTTTCATGGGAATACCGGGGATTACCATATCCTTCTTGCGGTAGGACGCGTACAGTGCTTCGGAAACGCACTGTTCGGAAGTAATCATGGTGAGCTTCTTGATTTCCAGTGTGGAGCCGTACTGCTCTGCAATCTGGAAGAATTCGGTATTCACAGGTCCCGGGCAGACCGCGGTCACATAGAGACCGTAATCGCACAACTCCTGATTGAGTGCTCGGGAAAAACTCAGTACATACGCCTTGGTAGCGGCATATACAGCAAAATCCTGCTGGGGAACAAAGGCTGCCGCGGAAGCCATCTGGATAATACGGCTGCCCTTTGCCATATAGGGCAGGCAGATATAGGTCATCTTGGTAAGGGCTTCGCAGTTGACATAGAGCATGTCCGTCTGTTCTTCTAAGGAAAGCTCGTCAAAAGGACCCATCAGGCCGAAGCCCGCGGCATTGATCAGCATGCGGACGGTCACATCCTCTTTCTCCAAAAGCTCTTCAAAATCATCCATGGCGTATTCATCCGTAACATCCATGGAAATCATTTTCACCTTATGCTCCATGACCTTTCCTACTTCCATAAGGCGTTCTTCTCTTCTGGCAATCATCCAGATTTCATCAATGTTTGAAAAAGCCGTGTCAATCTGTAAGGCAAATTCCTGTCCGATGCCGGAGCTCGCCCCGGTAATAATGATGATATTCTTCATAGCAATCATTCCTTTCTTCCTTTAGTATGCCATTTTTTACCTGAATTTACAAGATTTCCTCATAAGAACGCAACGAAAAATCCGCTGTTTTTACCTTTTCGTCCCAATCCTTTTCGGAGTATTCGTCCCATACCGCACAGACGCTCATACCGGCGGCTTTTCCCGCCATAATGCCGGGGATGATGTCTTCAAACACCAGACATTTTTTCGGGTCCGTGTGCAGTCTTTTGGCTGCGACAAGGTAAATATCCGGTGCTGGTTTGCAGTTTTCCACCTGACAGCCCGTAACGATACAGGAAATGTAATCCTTTAAGTGGTGCGCCTCTTCAATCCGTTCCACAAGCTCCAGGGAATTGCTGGTGGCAATGCCTAACTTGATGCCCTTTTCCATGCAGTAGGATAAAAAACGCTGGGCGCCGGGTTTCATGGGAACCTCGTGGCTGTATTTATAAAGCGCCATGGAAATCCAGTCGCTTCTCATTTTTTCCACCGTATCCGTTATGCCGAATTTTTCCTTAAAATAGACGGCGGTTTCGTTCAGTCCCATGCCCTCTATTTCCTTCTGTAGGTTGTCCGGCAGCTCGATGCCGAAGTTTGCCAGATATGCTCTGTCGATTTCCTTCCACATCCACATGGAGTCCACCAGTGTGCCGTCAAGATCAAATATCACCGCCTCGTAGTCCTGCAGCTTCTCTTTTAATGGATTGCTGTTCATTTTATTTATCTCCTTTAATCTTGTATAGTTCTTCTTCCGAAAGCGGCCGGTAGGCGCCCTTTTCCAAATCCTCAGGCAGACGCAGGCTGCCCATGGAGAGTCTTTTCAAATACAGCACTTCATTGCCCACTGCCTGTAGCATGCGCTTTACCTGATGGAAACGTCCCTCCCGGATGGTCAGAAGAATTTCTTTCTCCGCCACACGTTCCACCTTTGCCGGAGCCGTGGGCTTTTCGTCCCCGATATCCACGCCCTCCGAAAGCTTTCTGCAGTCTTCTTCGGAAATGCTGTCCCTTACTTTAACCAGATATTCCTTGTCCACATGCTTCTTTGGGGAAAGCAGGTTGTGGGCAAGCTCGCCATCGTCGGTAATGAGAAGCAGTCCTTCCGTGTCCTTGTCCAGTCTGCCCACGGGAAACAGATTTTTGACCTTCTCCTCCCTCAGGATATCCATAACCGTGCTTTCTTTTTTGTCCTCCGTGGCGGTAATCACGCCCGCAGGTTTATGCAGCATATAATAATGGAACGCCGCATAGGAAAGAGGCTTTCCCTGAAAAGTCACCGTATCCGTAGTTTCCTTTACCTTAAAATCCGCGGTCTTCTGCACCTGGCCGTTTACGGCAATCTGTCCTTTTTTTACGGCATTTTTTGCCTCCGTGCGGGTAAGCCCCGCCGTATCGCATAAGAATTTATCCAGACGCATGTGTCTCTCCGTTCCTACATTTTTTTCGGTACTTTCTCATATGATTATAAAAAACCGTACAGGATTTTCATGAAAATACTGCTGTTTTTTCTTTCCTTTGTGCTGATGCTTTTCTTTTCGGAAGACAGTGTGCAGCTTGCCGCCGACGGTCTTTCCGTATGGTTTCAGACCATGATACCGGCGCTGTTCCCTTTTATGCTGCTTTCCTGCCTGCTCGTGCGTCAGCAGATGACGGAAAAGCTTTCCTTTTTTCTTTCGCCCCTTCTTTGTCCGCTGCTTCGCATCAGTCCACAGGGTGTGTACTGTGTCCTGACGGGCTTTCTGTGCGGTTTTCCCATGGGTGCCAGAAACATTGCGGAGCTGTACCGGAGGAAGGAATTTTCCCGCAAAGAAGCCCAGTATCTATTGGGGTTCTGCAACAACATGGGAACTCTGTTCATCCTTTCCGTCCTGCTTCCGTCCCTGGCTATTAAAAATATTCCTGCCGCGTTCTTCCTTTTAGGAATATACGGCATTCCTTTTCTCTATGCCCTGCTTATCCGGCTCATTTCCCCTCTGCCGCTAAACCTGTGTCAAAAAAGTCCGTCAGAAGCCGCGCCGGAGCCTTTCTTAAAAAGTCTGGATTCTGCCATCCACTCCGGTATTGAGGGCATCACCGTACTGGGCGCATATCTCATTGTGGGAAATCTGCTCTATCTGTTTCCCCTGATTGTATCCCGAAGCCTTACCCGGTATACGGGTATTGTCCTTCCGGATACCCTGCTCTGCGCCAGCCGCTGTCTGTTGGAAATTACCGGCGGTATTCATGCCCTTTCCGGAAGACTGCCGCTGTTTCTTTTAACGGTTCTACCCTTTGGGGGACTATGCTGTCTGCTGCAGACCAAGGGCATGCTTGCCGGCACCGATTTATCCATGAGGCGCTATGTGTATGACAAACTATTGCAGTGCCTTTTGAGTTTTTTTTATTTTTTCCTTCTTTTCCGCTTCTTTTTATGACGCTTTTTGTTTGCCGTTAAAACACCCACAAACAGAACTGCGGTAAAAATCACAAACACCGCTAAAAGACTGATTTCCACAAAACGGACAAAGGTTCTGTCTTCTTCGTTTTCTTCTTTGACCGGCGCTTTGAAGCCGCCGTCCGCACTGTCCTTAATCGTATCGTGAAGGCTTCCGGCATTGCCACTTACCTCTTCAGTTTCCTCTGGGATTTCCGGAAGCACCTCATCGGGGTCGCTGCCCGTAAACACCGGGTAACCGTTTAAGTGGTTGCTTAAGGTGTATCTGTCGTACTGGTTAATGCCCTTTACCACAATGTCAGGGTTCACGCCCTCGGGTATATCTATCTCCAGATTAAAGGTATCCGCATAAGTGCCGGCAAGCATATCCGCATCCGGCCACAAAAGGTACGGGGTAAAGGTTTCACCGCCGTCTATGCTGTAGGAATAGTACTGCATGGGTGAATCGTAATCACAGCCGGTTACCTGAATGCCGATTTTCTTATTTGCAAGGTCAGTATAGTTTTCCTCTATCATGCAGATATCCGGGTCCGTGGTGTCCATTTTGGCGTAACCTGCGCCGGGTGTGGGCTCCACTGCCTCGGTATTGTCACTGTAGTCCACGCCTAAGCTTTTACTGGACAGGCGGAAGAATTTGGCTGCCGCCGTGGCATCGGCTTTACCGAGAGCAATCAAATCCTCTTTGGAGTCGCAGAACCCCACATCCGCATCGTTGTCGATATGGCAGTGCTCAATCAGGGCTGCCGGAATATCCTCTGCTTCGCAGAAGCGCAGAATACCGTAATAGTCCGCCGTCCCTTCCTCATTCAGCCTCGTTTTAATGCCTCTTATGGAAAGTCCCAGCTTCCGCATTTCATTTAACTGCAGTCCTGCAAAGGTATAGCCCTGTCTGTTTTCCTCTCCGTATGCCGAAATCCAGACCTCGGAGCCATACAGAATATTGCCCGGTGACATATTGAAATGCAGGCAGAATAGGAAATCCGCATTCACACTTTTGGCAAATGCCGCCCTGTCCTTTATCCTGATGTCCGTGTCCAGATCCTCATGTGTCAGGTACACGGTAATGCCCTCGTACTCCCTGAGCTCCTCCGCCATGGCTTCAGCCACCGTAAGGTTCATTTCTTTCTCCAGAAAACCGTTGTAATTCGCACCGAGATTGGAGCCTCCGTGCCCGGGGTCAATGACCACCACCAGTTCTCCGTCCGTATCCGGCGGGTAATAAAATCCTTCTGCCTTCACATCTACGGCAAATATCAGAAACAGAAAGAATACCCATAGAAAAAAATTCCCGGCAAACAAATTGTTTCCGGGAATCCGTTCTTTTCTCTTTCGCTTACTTAGCATCAAGGTTGTCCCCTTGCTCTGCATCCAGATCCACTTCTTCAAGTTCATCCTCTGCCGGGTGAAGCTCCGCACGGTTGGACTGGATAATTTCATGATAATGATTTAAGTTTCCAATCAGCGTATCGTAATTTGCCGTAGCCGTCTGACTGGAGGTTGCTATAATGTTTTCCAGATGGGCAAGCATATCATCCATGTACTGCATGGCGGACATCTTTACATTGTTTGCCTCCATGGTGGCGTTGTCTAAAATTTCCTGCGCCTGTCTCGTTGCCATGGTAACCACTTCGTTTGCCTGTGCGTATGCCTGCTGCATAATCTCATGCTCGCTGATTAACTGGTTGGTCTGGATGGTCGTCTGCTTGATCAGCTCCTCCGCCTTTGTACGGGCATCGTTCAGGATAGCTTCCTTATTGCTGATAATCTTCTGATAACGCTTGATTTCATCAGGGGTTTTCATCCTGAGTTCTCGCAGCAATTCATCAATTTCTTCTTTATTTACAATGATTTTGGTACTGGAAAAAGCCTGCGGCTTGCAATTATTAATATAATCTTCGATTTCATCAATTAATTGTTCAATCTTGCTGCTCATATCTACTCTCCTTGTTACCCAATTATTTCACGCCATACTTTTCATTCACAAGCTTCTCTACAAAATCCGGCACACAGAGGGAAATATCCCCGCCAAAGCTGGCAATCTGCTTGACACCGGAAGAACTGATATAGGAATAGTCCAGATTGGTAACAAAAAATACCGTATCTAATTTTCCTCCCGAAAGCATCCGGTTTGTCTGCGCCATCTGCATTTCGTATTCTAAGTCCGTAATGGCACGAAGCCCCCTGACGGCTATCCAGATATCCTTTTCCCTCGCATAATCCACGAAAAGTCCGCTGAAAGAATCAATCTTTACATTCGGTATATCCCTGACAGCCTCTTGTAATATCTTAACACGTTCTTCCACAGAAAACAACGGCTTCTTTTCTTTATTGTTTAAAACTCCCACAACTAATTCATCAAAGGTGTCAGCCGCTCTTCTGATAATGTCCATATGCCCCAGAGTCACCGGGTCAAAGCTTCCGGTATAGATTGCTTTTTTCATAGTTTATCCTTCCTTTTTCTTAAGGAATACATGCTTGTTGGTCTTGTATTTCTTTTCTTTTACAAGCTCGTAGCCCAGTTCTTCCGCATAGGAAAAATCGGTGTGAAGGTCAGCTTCCACAATAATCAGGGTGTCTTCCGTCACATAACGGTAACCCTTCAGCACGGAGAGCACCTGCTTTTCCAAATCCCTGCCGTAAGGCGGGTCCATGAAAATAATGTCCGTTTCTTTTTCAAAAATGCCGTTCAGGGCGCTGATGGCATCCTGTTTTAGCACCACCGCCTTATCCGCAAATTTCGTAAATGCCAGGTTCTCCTGGATGCACTGTAAGGCTTCGGAGGCATTTTCCGCAAAATAGGCTTTCTTCGCCCCTCTGCTGATGGCTTCGATGCCCACGGCACCGCTGCCCGCAAACAAATCCACGAAAACACAGCCCGGGATATAGGTCTGCAGCATATTAAATAAGGTTTCTTTTATTCTGTCCGTGGTAGGTCTGGTATCCAGCCCTGTCGGGCATTTTAAGGGTAAGCTTCTGGCTGTACCTGCTATTACTCTCATAATTTTTCCTTTCCGGCATAAGTCTTGTTATGCCCGTACCTTGATACCCTTGCCGTCACGCTTTCCGGGTTTTAAGGTATTCAGTACGAGATTTTTGTTTTTATACGGAATGGCGGTTTCCACTGCATTCTGTATGTAATAAACGGCTTCGATGCTGTCCTTGTCCGACAGCTTCATGCCGCGGACACCCACCGCTCCTTTTTTCTTTTCCGGAATTTCCTCGATGGCAAATTTTAAGAAATAACCGTCCTTTGACTGCAGTACAATGTTCCTCTGCTCCTTTATCACGGTAACGCTTACCACTTCATCCCCTTCGTTTAACTTGGTGGCAGCCACCAGACGCTTGCTTACATCGAATTCGCCGCCGTCCACCACCTTCATCATCGCCTGCTTTGTGACAAATATCATCCGGTATAAGTTTAACTCCGTCTGGCTTGCCACGCAGAGAATGGTTTCCCTGGAAGCGCTGTAATTGCTCACATTGTCCACGGGAATACCCTTATCGCGGAACTTGCCGTAAGGGATGTCCGTCACCTTGATTGTGTGGAGTTGTCCGATATCGGTAAAGAGACAGATTCTGCCGGTATTCTTACATTTTACCACATATTTGTTCTCTGTATCCGCGGCTTCCTTATTTCTTTCATAGGTAGCCATATCCACTGTTTTGGCATAACCGAAACGGTCCATTAAGAACATGACATCCATTTCTTCCGGCTTCTTTTCCTCGTAAACCGCTTCCTCCTTATTGGTAATTTCCGTTTTACGGGGCTTGCTGTATTCCTTTTTAATCTGGTTTAATTCGTTGATGATAACCTGTGCCATGGAGTCCTTGCGCTCTAAGATATCCTCATAGCGGAAGATATTGGACATGGTTTCCTCATGCTCGTTGATAAGAGCCTCGATTTCCAGACCGATTAACTTATACAGACGCATTTCCAGAATGGCGTTTGCCTGCTTTTCCGTAAACATAAGCTGCTGTGCCATAATCTTGGATTCCTTTGACTTAAACCTGATGCCGTCCGTCGTTCCCTCAGTCAGGCATCTCTTTGCCATGTTCCTGTCCTTGGAGCCGCGCAGAATCTCAATAATCAGGTCAATGACGTTGCACGCCTTGATAAGTCCTTCCTGAATTTCCTTCTTCTCTTTTTCCTTTTCCAAAAGCGTGGTGTACTTTCTTGTTGCCACTTCAAACTGGAAATCCGTGCAGGCTTTCAAAATCTGCTTTAATCCCATGGTTTCCGGTCTGCCGTCCGCAATGGCAAGCATGTTGACACCGAAGGTATCTTCCAGACGGGTCTTCTTGTAGAGCATGTTGGTAAAATTCTCTACGTCCGTATCCTTCCGCAGCTCGATGACGATGCGGATGCCTTCCTTGGAGGACTGGTTGGAAATATCTACAATGTCCATGGTCTTCTTGGTTTCGGAAAGAGCTGCCACATCGGATAAAAACTTGGCAATATTCAGTCCAATCATCGGGTAAGGAATTTCGGTAATGACAAGATTTAACTTGCCGCCCTTTGTCTTTTCCACTTCCACCTTGCCGCGGATTTTGATTTTGCCCACGCCGGTTTCATAGATATTAAGAAGCTCTTCCTCGTTGATCACAATGCCGCCCGTCGGGAAATCCGGGCCCTTTATATACCGCATAAGCTCTCTTGTGGAGATGCTCTCATCCTGCATGTATGCCTTCATGGCATCAATGACTTCGCCCAGATTGTGGGGCGGAATGCTGGTCGCCATACCTACGGCAATACCTTCGGAGCCGTTTACTAAAAGATTGGGGATTTTTACCGGCAGAACCTCCGGCTCTTTTTCCGTTTCATCAAAGTTCGGAATAAAATCCACCACATCCTTGTCCAAATCCGCAAGGAATGCTTCCTGGGTGATTTTCTCCAGTCTGGCTTCCGTGTAACGCATGGCAGCGGCACCGTCGCCTTCAATGTTGCCGAAGTTGCCGTGACCGTCGATTAGCGGCATGCCCTTCTTAAAATCCTGCGCCATGACCACCAGCGCATCGTAAATGGAGCTGTCGCCGTGGGGATGGTATTTACCCATGGTATCACCGACAATACGGGCGCTTTTACGGTAAGGCCTGTCGTAGCGGATGCCCAGTTCGTGCATATCGTAAAGGGTACGCCTCTGTACCGGCTTTAAGCCGTCCCTGACATCGGGAAGCGCTCTCGCAATAATAACGCTCATGGCATAGTCTATATATGATTTCTGCATCAGGTCGGAATATTCCGTACTGATGATTCTGCTGTCATCCATTGCCAAATCTCCTTTTATACATCCAGTTCCGCATCATGGGCATGTTCGTGGATAAATGCCTTTCTGGGCGGAACATCCGTACCCATTAACATTTCCGTAATTTCACTTGCCATGCGGGCATCTTCGATTTCGATTCTCTTAAGCAGGCGCCTCTCCGGATCCAGAGTGGTTTCCCAGAGCTGGGATGCATCCATTTCACCAAGACCTTTGTAACGTTGCAGGGTAAAGCTTCCCTTGTGCGACTTCCGGTATTTTTCCAATGCCTTGTCGTCATACAAGTACTCTTCCTCTCCCTTGGCGGGCATTGCCTTATACAGAGGGGGCATCGCCTGATATACATGACCTTCAAAAATCAGTTCCGGCATAAAGCGGTAGAACAAAGTCAGAAGCAGGGTGCTGATATGGGCACCGTCCACATCCGCATCCGCCATGATGATGATTTTGTCGTAGCGCAGCTTCGTGATATCGAAATCATTGCCATAGCCCTCGGAAAAGCCGCAGCCGAATGCATTGATCATGGTCTTGATTTCCGCATTGGCGAGTACCTTGTCGATGCTTGCCTTTTCCACATTAAGAATTTTACCGCGGATGGGAAGGATTGCCTGATACATACGGTTTCTTGCCATTTTGGCACTACCGCCCGCAGAATCACCTTCGACGATAAAGATTTCGCATTTGGAAGCGTCCTTGGACTCGCAGTTTGCCAGCTTGCCGTTGCTGTCAAAGGAGAACTTCTGCTTTGTCAGCATATTGGTCTTTGCCTTTTCCTCCGTCTTGCGGATTTTGGCAGCCTTTTCGGCACAGGCTATGATGCTTTTTAAGGTTTCTAAGTTACGGTCAAAGTAACGCACCATTTCTTCGGAGGTTACCTTGCTGACCACCTTCGCCGCATCCTGATTGTCCAATTTTGTCTTGGTCTGTCCTTCAAAACGGGGATCCGGATGCTTGATGGAAACCACCGCCGTCATACCGTTTCGCACATCCGGTCCGGTGAAATTAATGTCTTTTTCCTTTAAGATACCGAGCTCTCTCGCATAGGTATTGATAATATTTGTAAATGCCGTCTTAAAGCCGGTTAAATGGGTGCCGCCCTCTGCATTGTAAATATTGTTGCAGAAACCTAAGACGTTTTCATGAAATTCATTTACATACTGGAATGCCACTTCCACGGAAATGCCTTCGCTTTCTCCGGAGAAGGAAATCACCTCATGTACCGGCTCCTGGCTTTTGTTCATGTCCTTGATGAAACCGGTGATGCCGTCCGGCTCATGGTATACCACATGCTCCGGCTCATCCTTCCGTCTGTCCTCAAAAATAATCGTCAGGTTCGGGTTTAAGTAAGCCGTTTCGTGAAGTCTGCTCTTGACCTCATCCTCTTTGAAACGGGTCTTGTCAAAAATGGTGTCGTCCGGAAGAAAATTTATGGTGGTGCCGGTTTCCCTGGTCTTCCCCACTACCGGCAGCAATCCGTCTATAAGGTCTAAAACCGGAATGCCCTTTTCGTATTTATCCTCGTAAATCTGTCCGCCGTTTTTGACCCTCACAGTCAATCTATTGGACAGGGCATTTACAACGGAAGAACCAACACCGTGCAGACCGCCGCTGGTTTTGTAGGCATTGTTGTCAAACTTGCCGCCCGCATGCAGGGTCGTAAAAACCAGACGCTCTGCGCTGATGCCCTTTTCATGCATGCCCACGGGAATGCCTCGTCCGTTATCCTCAACCGTAGCGGAGCCGTCCGCTTCCAGATAGACCTTTATGATGGTACAGTACCCTGCCAGATGCTCGTCCACGGCATTGTCCACGATTTCATAAATCAGATGGTTAAGTCCCTTGGTGGAAACACTTCCTATGTACATACCGGGACGTTTTCTAACTGCTTCCAGGCCCTCTAAAACGGTAATGCTGGAGGCATCATAATTATTTGTCTTAGCCATTATCTACTCCTTTGTGTCAGCTTTCACAAGTTTACACACTAATAAAAATTATATCATATTCCCACCCTATATGCAAAGAACGTTTTATCGGAAATTTTAAATTCCAACAAAACGTTCTTATTATACCGTCTATGCAGTTTTTCCTTAAATATCCAGCTTCTTGCAGCATCCCACCGCAATGGCGCCGGGGCCGATATGGCAGGAAACACTTAAGGATAAGGGATCCATGTGTACCTCAAAGCCCGGGAAAGCTTCCTCCACTTCTCTTTTCCAGGCAGCTGCCGCTTCCTCGTCATATGTATAGGCAAGTGCTAAATAAATATTATCCGGTGTGGCTCCGCCGAAACGATTCTCCATATCACTGCGGATGGCATTAATCATCATGGACTTGCCCTGTCCGGTGGTACGTGCCTTGGCAAAGGCATCCAGCTTTTCTCCCTGTATGGTAAGCACCGGCTTTAATTTCAAAATGGTGCCGAGGGCTGCCGCCGCCGGGGTAATTCTGCCACCCTTTTTCAGGTAATACAATGTGTCCAGCATGATGTAAATACTGCTGTTAAATTTATCCTCTTCCAGAATGTCGCGGATTTTTTCCGCACCCAGTCCTTTTTGGGCCATCTGCATGGCATCCAAAACGGACTGTCTCTGGGTAATGGAAATACGCTGGTTGTTTACCACAAATACCTTTCCTTCAAACTCTTCCTCTTTGGAAAGCATCACTGCCGCCTCGCAGGAACCGGAAAGGCCGCTGCTCATGGGAATGTAAACCACTTCGTCATACTCTTTCAGTGCATCATTCCAGTACTCCATAAGACTGTCTAAGGAAGGCATGCTGGTGCTGATAGCCGCATCTCCTTTTAACTTCTCATAGAACTGTGCCTGGTTTAAGGTAATATCTTCAAAGTAACCGGTATCTCCAATCATAAACGGCATAGGTACCACACGAATCCCCATTTCCTTTGCCTGGGACTGGGTAATGCCGCTGTTGGAATCCGTAATAATCGCTACTCGGGACATAAATTCCTCCATTTTCCACAAAATTATAATGCAAGAACTATTGTAAGGTTAAATGGACGTAAAGTCAATCAAATAAAATAATCCGTCTTCCGATTTGGACGGAAGTTTCTTTTGAAAGGCTTCGCTCTGCCAGATATCCGTATGGCTGTCCACGCAGACAGCCGCCTGTTTTAATACATCCGCATCCTCGTAAATATCCCCGAGCCGGAACCGGAACGCACCGCTCTGCCGGATTCCGGTAAGCTCTCCGGGGCCGCGCATTTTCAAATCCTCGTTGGCAATATAGAAACCGTCGTTGGAATGGTTCAGGATGTCCAGACGTTTTCTTGTGGCATCGGAATTGCCGGTATTTAAGAAGATGCAGTAGCTCTGGAAGCCGCCGCGCCCTACACGTCCCCGAAGCTGATGAAGCTGCGCCAGTCCGAACCGCTCCGCATTTTCCACCATCATCACCGTGGCATTGGGTACGTTGATGCCTACCTCAATAACCGTGGTAGAAACTAAAATATCAATGTTTCCGGCAGCAAATTCTTCCATGATGCGGTTCTTTTCCGCCGGCTTCATTTTGCCGTGAAGCCTTGCAATGCGCACGCTTTCCGGAAAATACGCCCTCAGCTTTTCTGTATAGTCCGTGACATTTTCCAGATCTGTGGTTTCGCCTTCCTCCACCATGGGACAGATACAGTAAACCTGCCTGCCCTCGGCAATCTGTTTTTCCATAAAAGCATATGCCTTGGGGCGGTATTCCTCTCCTACCACACAGTTCTTAATGGGAATTCTGCCGCCCGGCAGCTCGTCGATGACGGACACCTGCAAATCGCCGTAGAGAATAATGGCAAGTGTACGGGGAATGGGAGTTGCACTCATCACCAGCACATGGGGGTGATTACCCTTTTCCTTTAAGGTCTCCCTCTGTCTTACGCCGAAACGGTGCTGTTCGTCCGTTACCACCAGCGCCAGCTTCTTAAAATGCACCTTGTCCTGAATGACCGCATGGGTACCGATTACCAGATTGGCGCTGCCATCCTCTATCCGCCGGTATACCTCCCTTTTGGCTGCCGCCGTCTGGGAGCCGGACAAAAACACCGGTACAAAGGGCAGGTTCTGTTCCTTAGTGAGCCGTAAAATCTCTTCGTAATGCTGCCTTGCCAGCACTTCCGTAGGGGCCATAAGTGCTCCCTGATAGCCGTTTGTCACGCACAAAAGAAGCGCCCAGAACGCCACGATGGTTTTACCGGAACCCACATCGCCCTGCACCAGACGGCTCATGACCGCATCCCCCGTCATGTCCGCAAGGATTTCCCCGATGACCTTGTTCTGGGCGCCGGTGAGTTTATAGGGAAGCCGCTCCAAGAACCGCACACACTCCGCCGTTTCCACCATGGGACAGGTATTTTTTTCCTTTTCCGTCAGCATTTTAGACTGCTGCATCATCAGAATAAACAGGAAGAATTCATCAAACACAAGCCGCTTTCTGGCACGGTCAAGGCTTTCCCTGTTCTCCGGGAAATGAATCTGGGCCAGAGCCTCTCCGTAAGGCATGAGTTCTTCTTTCTTTAAGATTTCTTCGGGCAGAAATTCTTCCGGCATGGGGCACAGGGAAAGCACCTGTTTCACGGCTTTGGAGATATTTTTGCTGGTAATGCCCTTGGTAACCGGATATTTCGGCTGGATAAACGCCATCAGTTCCCGGTATTCCTCTTCCTTATACATACGGGGCTGTTCCATCTGATTGTTATTTTTCAGCCTGCCGCGGAACAGCATAAACTGCCCCGGTTTCAGTGCTTTCTGTAAAAATGGCATGTTAAAAAACGTCAGTGTCACCGCCCCCGACGCATCCCTTGCCTTCACCTTCAGAATGGACAGATGCTTTACCCTCGTCACCGTGGGGGCAAGCATCACAATGCCCCTTATGGTGACAAGCTCTCCCGGCTTTGCCTCACTGATGAGCACCGGCTCCGTAAAGGTTTCATAATCCCTCGGAAAAAAGAACAAAAGGTCCTTTACCGTATGAATATTTAACTTTGCAAAAAGAGTGGCGGATTTCTCCCCCACTCCTTTGATTGTGGTAATATCAGACTGTAAATTCATAATCTTACCTGTTATTTTTATGTTTATTCTGCGGAAATGACATAGTAGTAAATAGGCTGTCCGCCGTACTGCAGCTCAATGTCGCAGTTCACGAATTTCTCAGCCAGTGCATCGCGCATCTTTTCGGCATCTTCCTTGGTAACATCGCTGCCATAGTAAATGCTTAACAGCTCTAAATCATCCGTCATCATGCCGGTTACCATATCCATGGTAACTTCCCAGATGTCCTTGCCTACCGCTAAGATGCCGGCATCGCCGATACCCATGTAGTCGCCCTGGCAGATAACCTTGTCATCAATCTGGGTGTCTCTTACGGCATAGGTAACCTCGCCGGTCTTTACATTGCCGATTTCAGACGTCATGTTCTCTTCATTTTCCTCAGCGGATAAATCGGGAATGTAGTTAATAATGGCGGTAATACCCTGCGGTACGGTCTTGGTGGGAATGACGATAACCTTCTTGTCCTCCACCAGACCAACTGCCTGGTTGGCTGCCAGAATGACATTTTTATTATTGGGAAGGATGAATACCGTATCGGCATTTACCTTATCAATGGCGTTTAACATATCTTCGGTGGAAGGATTCATAGTCTGTCCGCCTTCGATAATGTAATCAACACCCAGTCCCCTGAAAATTTCATTCATGCCGTCACCGATGGAAACTGCCACGAATCCGGCACTCTTGCGCTCTGCAGGTACTTCCTGCGCTTTTGCTTCTTCCTGTGCGGCTTTCTGCTTTTCTGCTTCCTTGAACAGCTTTTCCTGATGCTCTAAGCGCATATTGTCAATCTTCATATTGGAAAGTGCGCCGTATTTCAAAGCTCTCTGGATAGCCAGTCCGGGATCATTGGTGTGGACATGTACCTTTACCACATCCTCATCCGCTACGCAGACAATGGAGTCACCGATGGACTCTAAGAATGCCTTGAAATCCATTTCCTGCTTGATATTGAACGGTCTGTTTAAGAGAATGATAAACTCTGTGCAGTAACCGAATTTAATCTCTGCTTCCTCGGTCTGTGCCGGCTTTGCTTCGCCGTCAGCCTTGGGAGCCTCTGCAATGGTGTAGTCCACTTCCTTGCCGAGGAATGCATCGTAAGCACCTGCCATCACTTCCACAAGTCCCTGTCCGCCGGAGTCTACAACTCCTGCCTGTTTTAATACCGGTAAAAGCTCGGGAGTCTGGCTTAAGACGTAGCGGGCATGCTCCAGTACATCACCCATGAACGCTGCCATGTCTTCCGCACCGTCCTCGGCAAGTTCTTTCGCCTTGTCGGAAATCCCCTTTGCTACGGTAAGAATAGTGCCTTCCTTCGGCTTCATAACTGCCTTATAGGCGGTTTCCACTGCTTTTTCGTAAGCTTCTGTTAGGTCTGTGATACCGATTACTTCCTTTTCTTTGATACTCTTGGTCAGACCTCTTAACAACTGGGATAAAATAACACCGGAGTTACCTCTTGCTCCTCGTAAGGAACCTCCTGAAATAGCCTTGCACAAAGCAGTCATATCCGGTTCTTCACCGAGTGCCACCACTTCTTTGGCTGCAGACATAATGGTAAGTGTCATGTTGGTTCCTGTGTCTCCGTCGGGAACGGGAAAAACGTTTAATTCGTTAATCAGTTCCTTCTTGGATTCCAAGTTTTTTGCTCCGGCTAAGAACATCTTTGCAAGCATCTTAGCGTCGATCGTATTTAAAGCCACGGTAAATCCTCCTTAATCAATCACTCTTACACCTTCAACAAAGATGTTAATTTTTTCAATTTCAATTCCGGTAAATTCTTCCACTTTATATTTCACATTGTCAATCAGGTTGTCGGATACAGCTAAAATGCTGACACCATATGCCACGATAACGTGGAAATTCAGAGTAAGCTTATTGTTATTTAAGGAAACGGCAATTCCTCTTGTCAGACTATCTTTCTTTAAAAGCTTAGCAATACCGTCTTTTGCGGAAAAGCCAGCCATTCCCACGATACCAAAGCATTCCATGGCAACCGTACCTGCATACTGGGCAATAACCTCGTTGTCAATCGTAATGTTACCCATGTGGGTATTCATAGAAGATCCTTTCATGTAATACCTCCTTTTTACCATACGCTAATTTGTCATAGCTAAATGTATTATAACTGCTTTTCCATAAAAAAGAAATATAAAAATTCAAAAAATGAAAAATCTTATAATTTTACTTGCAATCCGAAAAGTTTTCTGTTAATATATCAATGTTGCGAGTTTAAAGATAACTGATGCGAAAGCATTTGAGGAGGTGTCAAGATGGCTAAATGTGATATTTGTGGAAAAGGCGTTCATTTCGGTAACAACGTAAGCCATTCTCATAGAAGATCTAACAGAATTTGGAATTCCAACGTTAGAAGCGTAAAGTGCAAAGTAAACGGTGGTTCCAAGAGAATGCATGTCTGCACAAACTGCTTAAAGTCCGGTGCTGTTGAACGTGCTTAATTGATTGTAAATAAAAATGAAACCAAAGGAAAGCCGGTGTTTTACACCGGCTTTTGTTCTGCTCTTTTTCTTCTTTCGTATTCACGGTTAATTAGCTGTACCATCTCTTCGTCCCCGCACAGGTTGTCCGGGTGGAAAATCTTTAGAAGCTCCTTGTACCGCTTCCGTAAGGTAATGGGATTGCTGACACCCTTAAACAGTACGGCAATCACATCGTCCGGCTTTTCATTCCGTACCACACCGCTCTTCCAGATATCCTGCTCCGTCTTAAAACGGTACTTTTCTTTCCGTAAGGCTTCTTTTTCTTCTTCCAGATGTTTGAAACCATCCTGCAGAATTTCCATTTTCTTATCGAAAAACAGGGTTTCGTCTTTCAGGCGTTTGTGCTCTAAAACCATTTTGTGGTTCAAAAGATCTATTTCCTTCCGGAACTGGGTTCTTTCGCGTATCAGCTTTTCCCTGTCCTCTTTCAAAGCCTTTTTCTCATTCTCGATGCGTACCGTTTCCTTAAACAGAAAGTGCTTCAGTTCCTTTAACGCATCTTCATCTTCTCCCCGTAATGCATCCAGATTTCTTGCGTCTATATCCATGCTTCCTCCGAAACGCTAACAACAGTCGTAACAGTTATAACCGACAAACAACAACAGGGCGATAATAATAATACCCACCAGGTCGTTTCTAAGAAACAGCATGATCAGCATTCCTAAGGCAATAAACATCGCCATGAGTCCTATCAGCTTTCTTTTATTCATATCCTTCTTCCCCTTTTTATGCACCGGGTATCCCACAGAGTCCTCACAGGGTATCCCTATAGTTTAGGATATGAAGCTGTACTTCCTTTGTTTCCTGCCGGTTAAGAAAGATTACTGTTCAGCGGGAAATGCTGCGTCCACCGCTTCCTTATCGTCAATCTTTTCTTCCTTATCCTTCTTGCCAAATCTGTCTAAAATGTCAGGCACCATGTCCAAAATCTTGGTAACGGTATCCTGATTTTTAATGTTGACCAGTCTGGCGCTTCCGTTCTTGCCGATTACCAGTACGGCACTGGGAGTCATCTTTCCTCCGAGACCGCCTGCTCCGTTCTGGGTCTTCTTTTCATCGTTTACACCTGCTCCGGCGCCCACACCGAAAGACACATCCACAAGAGGTAAAATAATGGTGTCACCAATCTGGGTTGCTTCCCCTACTACGGTTTTGGTGGAAAGGATGGTATCCATTCCCTTTAACAATGATTCTACTACACCGCTGAACTGATTTTCTGCCACTTGCTAATCCTCCCTTTTCATCTCTTTTAAGAATACTTTAAGCTGCTTGTCCAATAAAATCTTAATGCCGTGGCGAACAAGTGTTGCCACCCTCACCTTGCCTTTTACAGAAAGTTCACCATCCAGGACCTTGTTTTCAAAGTCTGCAGTGAAGGAAATTCTGTCCTCTATGACCGGATAAAGCATGCCGTATACAGCGCACACATAACCGGTAGTATCCGGGGAACCGGTGCCGCATACAATGCGGGCGGTAAGCACCTTAGGCTTTATGCTCTTTAAGACGGCAAATATCCTTTCCTTCGTTCTTTTTAAGAACAGCCGGTTTTCTTCCGCTGTCAGGCGTTCTTTATAATACTCTACATTATCCCGGATATTCTCCATTTTATCACAGAGTCCGGAAATTGTGAAGCGGGCTTTCTTTTCCGTGCCTTTCTCCTGCTTGTCCGCAGCCCGTTTTTCTGATGTTTTATCTCCTGCGCTGCCTGTTTCCGATGAAGCCCGGTCCGTTTCTTGCGTTCCGTTTTCCTCTGTCTGCTGTGCCGCATTTCCGGTTTCCGCATTTTGCGCATTTGATATAACCGGCTGCTTTGCTTCTTCCTTCACCGGCTCTGCCGCTTTGCCCTTTTCAGTCTTTTCAGGCTCTGCCGCTTTATCTTTGTCCGCCTTCCGGGAACTCTTTAACTTTATGCCGAGAAGCCGCAGTGCCCAGCGGTTTTCATTGCCGGTACGCTGCCATTTGAAAGAAAGGATCGGATACAGAAAACTGACCGCCGCCACACCCTCTATCCTGTCTGCCTCTTTTTCTCCCGAAGCCCTGTACCGGATGGGCACGAAAAGCACCGCCAGTACCGTCAGTATCAGAAGCGCCAGCAAAACCAGCAGAACGATACCGATAACGGCTAAAATCTGTAAAATCACATGCCACATATTATTGTATCCTTTCGGATAAAAAATCCCTAAGCCTGCAGTCTCCCCGCTTTGCAAAACACTCCTCCGCAATTTTTTTCACCACGTCCACTGCGTCGTCGTAGTCCTCTGCTATACCTACAATATACGGATTCTCCGAAGCATAAAACTCTTTGTTCAAGTCCTTTGCGTTTCGGATATCCAGCTCGTCATCTGCACTCTGGGCAAATGCAATAATATAGGCATCCGGTATTTTCTTCTGCTTTTTTATCTTTTTCAGCAAAACGCCGGGCTTTTCCACCTTTTCGCCAATATATAAATCAGGATAAAATTCCATGCAGTCATCCTCCTGTTTAATACTGTTTTCGGGTGCCCCAAAGATTATTTTGCTTCAGTTTCAGATACTCGTTGTACGCCTTTTCCAAAATCTGCTTTTCGTTGGAAAATTTCAAAAGGTGGTATGCCTCATGATACTTATAATATCCGGAATCCATAAAATATTCTTCACGCTGTGGTTTGCTGTAGTAGCTGTCCGCCATCATAAGATACCAGTGCACTTCTTTTTTTACAAAGTCCTCCGGAACGTTAAAGGTGTATTCACTCTTTCCCACGTATTTTACGATGACCGGTCTGGTACCTGACTCTTCCAGTACTTCACGCAGGGCGGTATCCTTGAACTCCTCGCCCTCTTCCACGGTTCCCTTGGGTAAAACCCAGCCTTCATACTTGTTTTTGAAATTCTTGTATAAAAGAAGAATTTTCCCTCGGAAAATAACCACACCGCCGCAACTAATTGCTTCAATCATTGCAATGCCTCCTGCCGCTTCTGGTGTGTCAAATGAAAACTTGACCTATCCATAGTATAGACTATCCGGTCTTCTTTCGCAATATTTAATTTTCCTGTTCAAAATAGGCGCGGAAGATTCTCTTTGCCATGGGAACCGCGTAATCACCGCCGCTTCCGGCGCCCTCCACGATGATGGTAACTGCAATCTCGGGGTCCTCCGCAGGTGCGAAGCCGGTAAACCAGGCATGGCTTTCGCCCTTGGTCTGTCCGTACTCGGCGGAGCCGGTTTTGCCCGCTACCGTAAATTCCAGACCGGACACCTTCTTTGCCGTACCTTCTTCCACAACCGCCTTCATAAGCTCCGTCAGTGCCTCCGACTCTTCCGTTGTCATCACTCTTTTGTATTCCTCCGGTGAAAATTTCTTTACAACCGTTCCGTTCTCCGATGTAACTGAGTCAATCAGATAGGGCTTCATCATCACTCCGCCGTTGGCGATTGCCTGGGTAATCATATTCAGATGAAGCGGCGTCATCACCGTGGTCCCCTGACCGATGGCCGCCTGCAGACGCTCTGCATCGGTAAACTCTTCGGAAAAGGAAAACCGGCTCTGGGAATACAAAAAGGAAACCGGCAGTTTTTCATTAAAGGAAAGCTCCTTTACCGTCTTTTCAAACGTCTCCCTTTCAATCTGCATTCCCATGTTGGCAAAGGAGGAATTGCAGGACTTGGCAAAGGACTCCGTAAAGTCCACCTTTCCGTGGCTGATGCCGTGGTAGCAGTTAATCCGGGCATTTGCCGTCTTGAAATATCCGGGACAATTAAAGGTATAGGATGCATATTCTTCCGGATGCTGCCGCATAAAGCAGAGGGCGGTCACGATCTTAAATGTGGAGCCGGGCGGATATAATCCCTGGGTTGCCCTGTTCATCAGCATGGCGCTGTCCGTATTTTCCGAAAGCTTATCCCAGTCCGCGGCAATAGTGTCCGGGGCGAAATCCGGTTTGGAAACCATGGCAATCACCTTGCCGGTTTTCACTTCCGTTACGATCACGGCGCCCCTGTAATTGTCAAGCGCCCTGGAAGCTGCCTCCTGCACCGGCACCTGCAGGGTGGTATAGACATTATCTCCCGGATTTTTCGCTCCGGTGGTTTCGTTTATCACTTTTTCCGACAGCGGAATGTTGGACTGGATGAGGTAGGCATTCGCCTGTGCCTCCACGCCCGTTTTTCCCCGGGTGGAATATCCCACTACATGGGAAAAAAGATTTCCGTATGGGTATTTTCTTTCCTCCGCGCCGTTTTTTATCTTGGTTTCCGCCAGCACTTCCCCGCCGGAAGCATAAATGCTTCCACGGTAGTTCTGCGCCAAAAGGATTTTCTGCCGGGTGTTGTAGCTGTTGTTAAGCAAATCCTGTCCGTTCTGTTTCACATACAGACACAGATACGCAATCATACCCAGAAACAGGAATACAAAGCTGTACATCACCACATAGATGCTGCTGTTCTTCTCTTCAGGCTTTTTCAAGGCAGTGACCTCCTTCCTTCCGATAGCGGATATAGACCGCCTGCATCAGATAAAATAACAGTATGGAAGTAAGCAAAGAGCTGCCTCCGTAGCTGATAAAGGGTAAGGTCACACCTGTCAGCGGAATAAATTTGATACCGCCGCCGATGGTTAAAAATATCTGGAACAGATACGTGACGGCTCCGCCGAGACAGATAAGCTTATGGAATTTATCTTCTGTTTTCAGTCCAATCTGCATCATCATAAGGAAGCTGCTTACGGAAATCAGCAGAATGCAGATACCGGTAACAATGCCCATTTCCTCACAGATGGCAGAAAAAATAAAGTCCGTTTCCACATATGGGATGTCCTCCGGAGCACCGTTCATAAGTCCTAACCCGAACCAGCCTCCGACGCCTATGGAAAACAGGGACTGGGCAATCTGGAAGCCCTGGTTGTCAATGTAGGCAAACGGGTTCCACCACGCCTGCACCCTGACCCGCACATGACGGAAAATCTTATACGCTGCAACCGCTCCGCCGCAAAGTCCCGCTATGCCGAGTGTCAGATATAGATAGCTGTTCGTCGCCATGAAAAGCACACAAAGATAGGTCATAAAGAAAATAAGGGCGCTGCCGAGGTCACGTTCCGCCACCAGCAAAAGCACATGGGCTGCCGCTCCTATGCTGACAAGCACCACTCTCTTAAAATCCGTTTTTTCCGCCAGAAAGGAGGCTAAGTAAAACAAAAACAGAAGTTTTACCGGCTCCGACGGCTGGAAGGTAATGCCGCGGAACGTAAGGGAAAGCTTGGAACCGGAGGTTACATTTCCCAGCACTAGAACCACCGCCAGCAGCAACACGCCCACAAGCAGGTACAAAATCCCCATTTTTCGGAAGTTCTTCCCTTTTTCCATAAGGAAAACCACTAAAAGTCCCAACAGGAATGAAACCGTCATAATCATAAGCTGCCGGACGGCTTTCGTTGTCGCCAGTCTCGTAAGCATAATAATGCCGATACCAAGCAGCATGCACATATTATTTAACAGAAGGCGGTTGCACTGCTCATACATCAGATGGGTACAGGACAAAATCAGGATGAGCAGAAGCTGCGTCACAATGTATATGGCCGGATAGGTATAATCCTCCCTCTCCCCCTGCTTCACATACAGGGTAAAAAAGGCAAAGAACTGCACCGCAAACAGGTAGAACCACTGTCTGACGTAAAAAAGTGTGTTCTTCCTCTCCTTTTTATAGGAAAATGCTAAAAAGCATTCCAGCGTGTATATGACCATCAGCACCGATATGATGTATTTTGAAAGCTCGGAAACCCATATTTCCATCCCTTATCCTGCCTTTCTTATGCTTAGTCCACGCCCCTCTTTTCATGTCCCTTGGTAAATTCCGTAAAGGGCGGCTCCATGCTGCCTCCTTCCATACGGTTTTTGAAGAACTTAAGAACTGCCTTCGTTTCCCGGTAGTCCTCCGACGTAAACTGTATCCGCAGAATATCATCCGTTTGTATCGAAATAATATCATGCAGGGAAAGGGGCACGGAATTTAGGATTACATTATAGCAGTAACGGCAGTGCAGCATAACCGGAAATTCTTTCCTGTAACGGTCCCTCAGTCGATTTTCGCCCATATGTGCGGATTTTATACATTTCTCCATGGTCCTCTGGGTACAGTTTGCCGTTACCATAAGAGGAATGCGGCCGTACACCACATGCTCGGTAAGTATGCCCGTTTCCATGCGGGATAAGGACTTCTGTTCCCTGTGGTTTAATTCATACGGCATGCAGTAGCTTTCCGCAAGCGGCTCATAGAAAGAAACCGTTTTCTTATTAAAGCAGTACATACCTGCATCCAGTCGAATGTTTCCTTTGTAATCGTTTTTTTGCAAAAATCCCAGTGTTTCCAAATTTCGCACCAGTACACCGTCCACACGGTTCATAAGAGGAAGAAGCTTCTTAAGGAAATCCTTGTCCTTGTCTCGCACGATAAACGGCAGGGCAATGTATACTTTCTTTCCGCCGTTTCGGCAAGCATCTGTTTCCGCCTCTCCCACAACACCTGCTTCGTTCCGGAAATCCGACTCCAGATAGACCGTATCGTAAGAAAAATCACTCTCCAGAAGAGCGGTAAGCTGCTCTTTTTTCTGCACAAGAACCGCATGCTCCTGTCCGTTTGCGGCTGCTTTCCTTTGCCCTGCAGCACATTCTGACGCCGTATCTTTTCCTGCCTGCCCCGTTCTGCCGTCCGGTGCTGCAGTATTTTCCTGTGCAGGCACTTCTTCTGCCTTATTTTCCGTCCTTTCTATGGGATAATAGAGTTTGAGAAGCTTCTCCATGCCCTGCCTGCGCAACTCGTTCATGGTCTTTAAAGGATAAAAACAGTCGGCGTCCATTTCTATGTGCATCTGCTCCGGGCTGACGGCAAAGAACGTATCGCCCAGCTTGCCGAAGCACTTCCTGACATTTTCCTCCGTGATGGGATTTTTCTGCGCCTTGTCCACCTCCGGACCCGTAAGGAATATTTCTCTTTCCGTCTGCAGCACTTTTACACGAAAGGCAGCAGGCTTCCCCACATGAAGGGTAATCTCCATGCTGACGGGTGCTTTTTTCTTTTTCTCCGCCGGTACGTCGATATAGGTCTCCCGGATGCGTTTCAGCACGGACTCTTCACTGCCGTTGTAGGCTGGGGAGTTAAGTGTTATCATATCCGCACCGTTCTGCTTGTAATAATAACCGTCCTGAATCTGAGAACGGATATACAGGGAAGATAAAAATTCCAAATCCTTTTTATCCACCCGGTACCCTTCCCTTCCAACCTGAAAATACCGGTCAATATATTTCCGGTATACGGAGGTTACTCCCGCTGCATACTCCGCCTTCTTCATACGTCCTTCTATCTTAAAGGAGTCCACGCCTGCCTCAATCAGATCCGGCAGAATGGATAAGGTACACATATCCTTCATGCTGAGCGGATACACTTCCTTTTTTCCGCTGTTTCCTCCCGCAGTTTCCACCTGATAGGGAAGTCTGCAGGGCTGGGCACACCTGCCCCTGTTGCCGCTGCGTCCGCCTATGATGCTGCTCATGAGGCATTGTCCCGAATAACAGTAACACATGGCGCCGTGCACAAAGACTTCTATTTCAATGCCGGTGTCTTCTTTGATTTTTCTGATTTCCTGTAAGGAAAGCTCTCTTGCCGGAACGATACGCTCTGCCCCCAGGCTCTGTAAAAAAGCCGTACCCATACTGCCCGTCAGGGTCATCTGGGTACTGGCATGCAGGGAAAGACCGGAAAAGGCTTCCTTCAGAGCGGTAAATACACCGAAATCCTGCACAATCACACCGTCCAGTCCCGCCTCGTAAAACGGTTTCATATAGGGAACCAGCTCGGAAAGCTCTCCGTCCTTTAATAAGGTATTGACCGTCATATAGATTTTTTTTCCACATACATGGGCATACAGAATGGCTTTACAGATTTCTTCATCCGTAAAGTTGTCCGCATAGGCTCTTGCACTGAATTTGCTTCCGCCTAAATAAACGGCATCCGCTCCCGTCTGTATAGCTCCCAAAAAACATTCATAATTTCCTGCCGGAGCAAGCAGTTCCACATTTCTCTTTTCCATATATAAAATAACGCTGCCCCACCGGACAGCGCCCTTTCTTATCTATGTGTTTCTTTTAATTCGGTTTCCAGACGAACAATCTTTTTGGCATTCTCATGGTTTTCCGACTGTAATTCTTTTACATTCTTTTCCATGGACTCTAACTTCATCTGTGTGGCAATCAGTTCATGCTTCAAGTCGTACATTTCGTTTTCCTTGGTATGAAGCTCTTCCTCCAAAAGGCTTATCTGCTTCTTTGCCTTAAAATAATCGTCCGCAATGTTTAACTGCATCAGGACGGAACGGGTATCCGCATTCTGCATACGGAACGCATCTATCTTTCCATATTCGTCCAGTTTGCTGTTGATATAGGAAGCTACCTTCTGCAGGTACTCTTCACTTTCATAACCGCATAATGTATAAATCTTGCCCCCGATAATTACTTCCGCATCTGTTTTAGAAGACATAATCCTACCCCCTTCTCAGGTCAGATACTATCAAAACGTCGTATAGTATACTGGTTTATTGTATCGCAAACAGACCCTTAAGGCAAGCGGTTTCTTATAAAAATACTCTTACAGAAGTCCCATATGCCGGTAAGCCAGATCCGTGGCAACCCTTCCCCGCGGAGTACGGTTTAAAAGACCGTTCTGGATTAAAAAAGGCTCATATACATCCTCTATGGTGCCGGCATCCTCGCCGATGGCAGCCGCCAGCGTATCCAGTCCCACCGGACCGCCGTCAAACTTTTCAATCATGGTACGGAGCAGATTCCGGTCGATATGATCCAGACCCATCTTGTCCACATCCATAAGGTCAAGCGCCGTCTTAGCCACCTCTTCCGTAATCCTGCCGTCGTATTTTACCTGGGCAAAATCCCGCACTCTTTTTAAAATTCGATTGGCAAGTCGCGGCGTCCCGCGGCTTCGCCTTGCAAGCTCCAGGGATCCTCCCTCGTCAATCTCCACCTGTAAAAGGGAGGCGGACTGCTTCACAATATGCTGCAGCTCCGGAATGGTGTAAAACTCCAGACGGTGTATCATTCCGAAACGGTCGCGCAGAGGCGCCGTCAGCATACCGGCTCTCGTCGTAGCGCCAATCAGGGTAAACTTCGGTAAATCCAGACGGATGGAACGGGCGGAAGAGCCCTTTCCAATCATAATATCAATGCAGAAATCCTCCATGGCAGGGTAAAGAACCTCCTCCACCTGTCTGTTCAGGCGGTGGATTTCGTCCACAAACAAAATGTCTCCCTCCTGCAGATTGTTCAAAATAGCCGCAATTTCTCCCGGCTTTTCAATCGCCGGACCGCTGGTCACCTTCATATGGGTGCCCATTTCGTTGGCGATAATACCTGCCAGTGTGGTCTTTCCTAATCCGGGCGGACCATAAAAAAGCACATGGTCCAGTGCATCGCCCCTCTTTTTTGCCGCCTCAATATAGACCTTTAAATTCTGCTTTACCTTTTCCTGACCGATGTAGTCGGCAAGGCACTGGGGGCGTAGGGAACCTTCTATTCTGCTGTCCTCTTCCGTAATATTGGTTTCTATTGTACGTGCCATTTTTGTCCTCAATACTTTCTATCCAAAATCCGATATCCCAATTCGAACCGATACACGGTATCAGAACAGATACTTGAGCGCTTCCTTTAAGAGAGCACCGCTGTCCTTTTCCTCCGCATTCGGAATTTTGCCGACCGCCTGCATGCTTTCGGTCTGTCCGTAGCCTAAGGCAACAAGTGCCTCTATGGTTTCCTTTACGGCTTCACTCTGCACGGCACCTCCTGCATGCTCCGATACTTCCATGCTTATCATGGTATCATCATAGGAAACCTTGTCCTTTAAGTCAAGGATAAGCCGTTCCGCCGTCTTCTGGCCGATACCCGGAGCCTTGGCGATTGCCTTGGCATCCTTGGATAAAATGGCATAACGAAGAGCATCCGCGTCCATGGTGGACAAAATCGCCAGTGCACCCTTGGGGCCGATGCCGTTTACCGTAATGCATTTTTTGAAAAGCTCCAAATCATTTTTATGTAAAAAGCCGTAAAGTAAAAAAGCATCCTCACGCACCAGCGTATAGGTATGCAGCTTTACTTTTTCTCCGATACCGGGCAGCTCTGCCGCCACCCGGCCGGATATATGAACATTGATACCGAATCCATTGACGGAAAGTACTACGGTATCTTCCGTAATATCTGCAATTTCTCCCTGAACAAATGCTATCATGTGTCTGCTCACCTTTCTTTAACTGTAGTTTACAGCATACCACAATCGAACATACGTTTCAAGTCATGTCTTGCAAAATCTTTCCTTCGTTTCCAAAAAGCTTCCCGAAAGCCTTTTTATTTCCGGTTGATGTAGTTGACCAGACCTTCCGCAGCAATAATCTTCTGCATGAAAGGAGGGAATGCCTGACCCTTGTAAGAAGTATTCTTGGTTAAATCCTTAATTTCGCCGGAATCGAAGTTTACTTCCACTTCATCCCCCGCTTCAATCGCCTTTGCCGCCTCCGGGCACTCGATAATGGGAAGTCCGATGTTGATGGCATTGCGGTAGAAAATTCTGGCGAAGGTCTCTGCGATAACGCAGCTTACGCCTGCCGCTTTGATGGCAATGGGCGCATGTTCTCTGGAAGAACCGCATCCGAAGTTTTTCTCCGCTACGATAATGTCTCCTTTTTTTACGTTCTTTACAAAATCCTTGTCAATATCTTCCATACAGTGTGTTGCCAGTTCTGCCGGGTCGGAAGAATTCAGATATCTTGCCGGGATGATAACATCCGTATCCACATTGTCTCCGTATTTAAAAACCAAACCTTTTGCCTGCATTTTATTCATTCCTTTCCAAAACTGAATCGTTACGATTTCTGATAAATTTCTTAGCCTGACTTTCTTCGGTTATAACTGTCTTCCGGGTTCCGCTTTCTTATAAAGCATCCGGTCCGCCAATATAGCCAAGTACGGCGCTTGCTGCCGCAACTGCGGGGCTTGCCAGATAGATTTCGGAAGTAACATGGCCCATTCTGCCTACGAAGTTACGGTTAGTGGTGGAAACACAGCGCTCCTTTTCCGCCAAAATACCCATGTAACCGCCGAGGCAGGGACCGCAGGTCGGTGTGCTGACTACCGCACCGGCTTCGATGAAAATCTTTAAGAGCCCTTCTTCCATGGCATCCATGTAAATCTTCTGGGTAGCGGGGATAACGATGCAGCGCATGCCCTTCTTTACATGGCGTCCCTTTAAGATTTCGGCGGCGGTACGCAAATCGTCCAGTCTGCCGTTGGTGCAGGAACCGATAACCACCTGGTCTATGTCGATTTTTTCGATTTCATCAATGGTATGGGTGTTTTCAGGCAGATGGGGGAAGGCAACCGTTGACTTTAATGTGCTTAAATCAATGGTAATTTCCTGCTCGTAGGAAGCATCCGCATCCGCTTCATAAATCTTGTACGCTCTCTTTGAATGTTCTTTCATGTAGCTTTCCGCTTTTTCATCCACGGGGAAAATACCGTTCTTGGCACCTGCCTCAATCGCCATGTTGGCAATGGTGAAACGGTCGTCCATGGAAAGAGCCGCAATGCCGTCACCGGTGAATTCCAGGGATTTGTAAAGCGCACCGTCCACACCGATCATACCGATTAAATGTAAAATCACATCCTTGCCGGAAATCCACTTGTTCGGCTTGCCGGTAAGCACCACCTTAATTGCTGCGGGCACCTTGAACCATGCCTTGCCGGTAGCCATGCCTGCAGCCATGTCCGTACTGCCGACGCCGGTGGAGAATGCACCCAGGGCACCATATGTACAGGTATGGGAGTCTGCGCCGATGATAACATCGCCTGCCACGGTCAGACCTTTTTCGGGAAGCAGGGCGTGCTCGATACCCATTTCGCCTACTTCAAAATAGTTGGTGATTTCGTTTTTTCTGGCAAATTCTCTTACGCATTTGCAGTGTTCTGCGGATTTGATATCCTTATTGGGTACAAAATGATCGGGAACCAGGGCAATTTTATCCTTGTGGAATACGCCGTCCACCTTCATTTTTTCCATTTCCTTAATAGCAACCGGACTGGTAATGTCGTTGCCCAGCACCAGGTCCAGATCCGCTTCTATCAACTGACCGGCTTCTACCTTGTCAAGGCCTGCATGAGCCGCCAGAATTTTCTGTGTCATGGTCATTCCCATCTCTAACATCCTCCTGTTTTTCAAAACCTTTTTTCTATCTTAGCACAGTTTTTTTCTTTCGACAAATAGTTATCTTTCATATTTCCCATAACTGCAGACTATGGTATAATCTCTATTATAACTCTGTATTTTCTCTTTTATGAAGAGAAAACCCACGGAAAGGAAACCGAAATGATAAAGGAAAACCTGAATTTGTACCATATTTTCTATGAAACCGCCATCTGTGGCAATATATCCATGGCTGCCCGGAAGCTCTATATTTCCCAGCCCGCCATTTCCAAGGCTATTTCCAAATTAGAAAACAGCCTGGGGGTTTCCCTGTTTGTGCGTTCCTCCCGCGGTGTCAAGCTCACGCCGGACGGCGAAATTCTCCTAAAGCAGCTTGATACTGCTTTTCATGCCATCAAGCAGGGGGAAGATACCATTGAAAGCAGGAAGGAAAGCGGTGCAGGCTCTCTTTCCATCGGCATCAGCACCACCCTCTGCCGGTATCTTCTGCTTCCCTATCTGCAGGATTTTATCAAAGCCCATCCTGAGGTAAAACTCTCCATTTTCTGCCAGTCCTCCACGGAAACCATTGCGGCACTGGAAAACGGTCTTTTGGATATGGGTATCATCGGGGAAACCTCGCATCTTGACCCGCTGCATTTTTATCCCATCCGCGACATCCACGATATTCTTGTTGCCACGAAGGATTATCTTGCCCAGGTGGAAAGCGCCACGGACAAAAGTCCCCGGGATATGCTCAGCCACGCCAATCTCATGCTGCTTGACAAACGCAATATCACCAGACAGTACATTGAAAAATACCTGCTTTTAAATGAGATTACACCCAGGCAGCAGCTGGAAGTCACCACCATGGATCTGCTCATCGAGTTTTCCAAAATCGGTATGGGCGTGGGCTGCGTCATCCGGGAATTTGTGGAGGAAGAACTATCAAACGGCACCCTGCTTCCCTTCCCCATGTCGGAGCCCATTCCTCCCCGGAAAATCGGCGTCGCCTTAAAGGGAAATGTTGCCAGGAATTCTCCGACCGATCTTCTTTTATCCCTGCTGTTATCTTAAAGCTTTTTTATTGTAACTATCAAATCATTTCACGCAAAAAAATTCATCGAAATTTCCTATAAAGCAAGAAAGAACTGCAGCCGAAACTGCAGTTCTTCTATACTTATCTTATTCTTTTTCCGTGAAAACCGTTTACGAAACGAATGCTTTGATTAGTTGTTAATCAGCTTGTCGTTTTCGTTGTTCCAGCTGTAAAGCTTACGGATTTCTTCGCCGACCTTTTCAGAAGGATGCTCGGAAGCTAACTTTCTTAATGCACGGAAGTGAGCCTGGCCGCCTGCGGAAGACATATCCAGAAGGAAGTCTTTTGCAAAGGTACCGTCCTGGATATCCTTTAAGATTTTCTTCATGGTCTTCTTGGTTTCATCTGTGATAATCTTAGGGCCGGTAATGTAATCGCCGTATTCTGCTGTATTGGAGATGGAATATCTCATGCCTGCGAAACCACTCTGGTAAATCAGGTCAACAATCAGCTTCATTTCATGGATACATTCAAAGTAAGCGTTTCTCGGATCATAGCCTGCTTCTACAAGGGTTTCAAAACCAGCCTGCATCAGAGCGCATACACCGCCGCAAAGAACTGCCTGCTCACCGAAGAGGTCTGTTTCGGTTTCGGTTCTGAAGGTGGTTTCCAGAACGCCTGCTCTTGCGCCGCCGATAGCCAGTGCGTAAGCCAGTGCTAAATCCTGTGCCTTGCCGGTAGCATCCTGATGTACCGCAATCAGACAGGGAACACCCTTACCGGCCTGATACTCGCTTCTTACGGTATGTCCGGGTCCCTTAGGAGCGATCATGGTAACATCTACATCCTTAGGAGGAACAATCTGTCCGAAGTGAATGTTGAAGCCGTGAGCGAACATCAGCATATCGCCTGCCTTTAAGTTCGGCTCGATATCTTTCTTATACATAGCAGCCTGTAATTCATCATTGATAAGAATCATGATAATATCTGCTCTCTTTGCAGCTTCTGCTGCTGTATATACTTCAAATCCCTGTGCTTCAGCCTTTGCCCAGGACTTGGAGCCTTCATACAGACCGATAATCACATGGCATCCTGATTCCTTTGCATTCAGTGCATGTGCATGTCCCTGGCTGCCGTAGCCGATAATTGCGATTGTCTTGCCTTCCAGAAGAGAAAGGTTACAATCTTCCTGGTAAAAAATTTTTGCCATTTTTCTTTCCTCCATTGCATCATAATTTAATAGCTTTTATAACTGTAGAGGGTTCATCCCCCGGGTTATCATATTAAAAATTCACGACGTTTTCCGTACCTCTGCCCAGTCCGGCGATACCGGTTCTGGCAAGCTCTAAAATTTCGTAGCCTTCCTGCATCAGATCGTTTAAGAAGGCATCTATTTTTTCCTGTGTACCCGTCATTTCCACAATCAGGCTTTCCGGCGCCACATCAATAATCTTGGCACGGAAAATATCCGTTAAAGAAATTACATTATGTCTCTTTTCGGGACAGACACGGACTTTAATCAGCGCCAGCTCCCTGTAAACACTTTCCGTAGGCTTTAATTCCCTTACATCCCTGACATCCACAAGCTTACCTACCTGCTTCTCAATCTGTGCCAGAATCTGCTCGTCCCCGGTTGCCACTATGGTAATACGGGTAAATCTCGGGTCAGCCGTCACACCTGCGGTAATACTTTCAATATTGTAACCGCGGCGGCTGAAAAGACCGGAAATACGGCTTAAAACACCGGATGTATTATCTACAATAAGCTGAAAAACTCTTCTTTGCAAAATCTTTTCCTCCTGCCCTTTTCCCTATCATATCAACACTTTTTTCGCTTGTCAACGTATGATATGCAGGAATATTTTCTATAACCTGTGTTTATGAAATCATAATTACAGACGCATGTTATTCCTATCAGTTATCGTTTTCGGAACATTTGGGAAGCGCTAACGTTCCGGTTCTTGCCACTTCCACAATGCTGATGGAAGCCAGGAGCTGGATAAACAGCTTCGTCTTTTCCGGTACATCGCAGACCTGAATCATCATCAGATTTTTGGACATATCGACGATTTCCGCCTTTCCCTTCATCATGTCACAGACCTCTAAGATTTCGCGCCGGTTGTTTTTGTTGTACTTTACTTTAATAAGCATAAGCTCCCGGCTGATGCTTTCGGTCTCGCCGAAGGTCTTTACCTTAATGACATCCAGCTTTTTGTTAAGCTGCTTTTCAATCTGTTCAATGGTTCTTTCGTTGCCGCTCGACACAATGGTCATGCAGGAAACGGCAGGGTCGTCCGTTTCGCCTACGGCAAGGCTGTCAATATTAAAGCATCTCCGGGAAAAGAGTCCGGCTACCTTGCAGAGTACACCGGAACGGTTTTCTACCAATACAGAATATATTTTTTTCATAGTCGTACCTCTTATTTCACAAGATCCATGGGGTCAATCAGGCATTCCAAAAGTGCGGTTTCATCCTTCGCCAAAAATTCATCCAGTGTCTTTTCCGCATCCTGCATATTGGCCAGGCGGTAAAACGGCATGTCGTATGCCTTGGACAGCTTGGACAGATCCGGACTGCCGGAAAGGTCTACTACGGAATAATGGTCTTTGTAGGTGTAATGCTGGTACTCTCTTACCATTCCGAGGTAGTTGTTTTTCAGCACGATGATTTTCACCGGAACGGAAAACTGCCGGATGGTTGCCAGCTCCATCATGGACATCTGGAAGGAACCGTCGCCGCAGACGGCAATGACCTGTCTGCCCGGAGCCGCCAGCCTGGCGCCCATGGCTGCCGGAATGGAGTACCCCATGGTGCCCATACCGCCTGAGGTTAAGAACTTACCCTTCTTTACAATATGGTAGCCGCAGGACCATATCTGGTTCTGTCCGACATCCGCCACATACACGCCATCCTCTTTCATTTTATCGGAAAGCATGGTAATGAAGGCTGCCGGGTCCACATAGTCCGGATTGGGATTTCTCTTCGGTGCCATAGTCTGTCTGTAGGTGTTTAAGGTTTCTATCCATTCGTCATGCTCACAGGTAAATTCCTGTTTCATGAAGTCTTCAAAAATATGCTTGGCATCGCCGACAAGGGGAATGGTCGGTCCGGCATTCTTACCGATTTCCGCCGGGTCCACATCCATATGTACCAGAATTTTGTTCTGGGTAATCAAATCCGGCTGGCTGACCGCTCTGTCCGCCACGCGTGCACCCACCATGATAAGCAGGTCGGACTCGTTCATTGCCCGGTTGGCATAGGCTTTGCCATTGTTGCCCACCATACCGTAATAAAGCGGATGCTCGGTAGGCATTACCCCGATGCCCATCATAGTGGACACTACGGGAATTTTATAGGTCTCCGCAAAGGTGCGCAGCTCATTTTCCGCTTCGCTTAAAAGCACGCCGCCGCCTGCACAGATAATGGGACGTCTGGCATGCTCCAGTGCCTTGATTACCTTTTTAATCTGCACAATATGCCCCTTTACGGTAGGCTTGTAGGTACGGATATTGACTTCCTCCGGATATGCAAAACGGCTGATTGCCGCATTCTGGACATCAATGGGAATATCAATCAGTACCGGACCCTTTCTGCCTGAATTGGCAATATAAAAAGCTTCCTTAAAGATACGGGGAATATCCTGCACGTTTTTCACAAGATAGCTGTATTTTACAAAGGACTCCACAGCGCCCGTGATATCCGCTTCCTGGAATACGTCGCTTCCTAAAAGCTCGCTGTTTACCTGACCGGTAATGCAGATTAAGGGAATGCTGTCCGCAAACGCGGTGGCAATGCCGGTGATGACATTGGTAGCCCCCGGTCCGCTTGTTACGGCACAGACCCCCGGCCTTCCCGTCATTCTTGCCATTCCGCTTGCGGCATGGGCTGCATTCTGTTCCGTGCGCACCAGCACAGTTTTAATATCAGACTGTAAGATACTGTTATAAAAAGGACAAATCGCAACGCCCGGATAGCCAAACACGACTTTGACATCCTCGGCTTCCAGACATTTGATAATAGCATCTGCTCCGTTCATGGTTTTCCTCCAACATTTCTAAAATTGCGTAAAATTTATTTTAACACACTAAAGTATTTCTGGCAATGTTTTGCTAAATTTTGACATACAAAACAGAAAAAACATCAAGAAAAAATCCGCAGACAATCTGCGGACTTTCCCTTTAAGCCATTTTATTTATTTGTAAGGAGATGTTTAGAAACCTGTAGTTACTGCTTTTCGCCAACATTACTGTCTGACGTTAAAAGCCTTCATGCCGGGATAAACGGCACTGTCGCCCAGTTCTTCTTCAATACGGAGAAGCTGGTTGTACTTGGCAACACGTTCACTTCTGGAAGGTGCGCCTGTTTTAATCTGGCAGGTATTTAATGCAACTGCCAGGTCTGCAATGGTGGTATCAGCCGTCTCACCGGAACGATGGGAACTGATAGCGGTGTATCCTGCCTTGTGAGCCATCTTGATAGCTTCCAGGGTTTCGGATATGGAACCAATCTGGTTTAATTTAATCAGAATGGCATTGCCTGCACCTAAGGAAATACCCTTAGCCAGTCTTTCGGTGTTGGTAACGAACAAATCGTCACCAACAAGCTGGACCTTGTCACCGAGTCTTTCGGTAAGCTTCTGCCAGCCTTCCCAGTCCTCTTCATCCAGACCGTCCTCGATGGAGATAATGGGATATTTTTCACACAGCTTTGCCCAGTGCTCAATCAGCTCTTCGGCTGTATACTCGGTACCCGCCTTGGGCAGCTTGTAATAACCTTTACCTTTTTCGCTCTTCCATTCGGAGGAAGCGGCATCCATGGCAATTTTAAAATCCACGCCGGGCTTGTAGCCTGCTTTTTCTACAGCTTCCAGAATAGTGGAAATTGCTTCTTCGTCGGATTTTAAGGCCGGAGCGAAACCGCCTTCATCACCAACGGAGGTAGCCAGTCCTCTTTCCTTTAAGATAGCTGCCAGTGCATGGAATACTTCCGCACACCATCTTAAGCATTCCTTGAAGGAAGGTGCACCTACAGGCATAATCATGAATTCCTGCACATCCAGTCCGCTGGAAAGCGCATGGCAGCCGCCATTGATAATGTTCATCATGGGAACCGGAAGTCTGTTGCCGGAAATACCGCCTAAGAAACGGTAAAGAGGAAGCTCCATGGCATTTGCTGCCGCTCTTGCGGTTGCAATGGAAACTGCCAGAATGGCGTTTGCACCGAGATTGGATTTGTCCTTGGTGCCGTCGGCCTTAATCATAGCCTTGTCAACCGCATATATGTCGGAAGCATCCAGACCTTTGATTGCATCGTTGATAATTGTATTTATATTTTCAACGGCCTTAGTGACACCCTTGCCGCCGTATCTTGCCTTATCTCCGTCGCGAAGCTCCAGTGCTTCAAATTCACCGGTGGATGCGCCGCTGGGTGCGGTTCCTCTTCCGATGGTACCGTCTGCTAAAACAACCTCTGCTTCCACGGTAGGATTTCCTCTGGAATCTAAAATTTCTCTGCCATATACTTTTTCAATACTCAGATAATTAACCATTTTGTACACTCCTTTTCTTTCTGCAAGTGGGATATCCTCCCGAAAGCGTGCATTCTTTCGGCTCATGCGATAGCATGAATGAGGATTCCACATGATTTACTCATTAGTTAGCACACGCTAACTAATGTGAAGTATACAATGAGTACCAAGAAAATGCAAGCCCTATTTTTAATTTTTTTCAGAGCTCTTCTATTTTCTTCCGTTTTAAGCATTGGCAAGCTTTTCTCCTAATTCCCTGCACGCCTCTAATCCCTCTTCGTCGGGAGTTTCATGACAGATGACGCCTTCGCCGCCCACAACTTCGGCACCTGCAGCCATCATACGGGCTTCCCAGTCACGCATCCACTCGCCGTCGCCCCAGCCGTAAGAACCGAACAGGGCAATCTTTTTTCCTGCCGCGAAGCCTTCCACTTCCATAACGAACGGTTCCATGGCGGACTCTTCCAGAACTTCCGCTCCCATAGCGGGGCATCCCAATGCAAATGCGCTTGCATCCTTTAAGGTATCTGCCGGAACGGTGCCTACGAAAGCAACCTCCGCTTCCTTTCCTGCCTTTCTTATGCCATCCGCAACAGCCTCTGCCATTGCCTGTGTATTGCCGCCCATTGTCCAGAAAATTACATATATTTTATCCATTTTACTTTTCCTCTTTTCTTATAATTTTAATTCTTATTGACAGATGGCAAGAATGTCTTTCATTCCCACCTGAAAGGATAAGAGCTGAATCAGGTTTTCCCTTGCATATTCAAACTTCCGGAAAAGCTCCTGTTTACTCTCCCTGTCCTTATATACCTTCCAGTAACCGCTGCAGAGATAATTTCTGCCGCCGTACCGGATAAAACCTTCCACGTCTTCCACCGGATATTCTAAGAGTATTCCCATTTCGTGAGGAAACTCCTCTTTTCCTTCCCTGTAAGCCAGGTATCGCATCCGGAAGGAAGTAAGTACACTGTTTAATGTGAGTTCATCATAGCCCCTTTCCTGTAAGAAAGCCGCCACCTCTTCATCCTGCAGGAGTTTTTCCATTTTATCCGTCCGGTATAAAAAGAAAACACCGCGGTTTTCCGTTTCTCCCAGAAAAAAGCTTAAGATTTTACTGCCACGCAGTACCTCAAGCATGGACTCATATTCGCTCCAGGGTATGGTTAACAGATTGGATGCTTTCAGTCCGGTAATCAGAGGTGCACACTGCATGGCAAGTTCCCTGTCGATATTGCCCGAAGGTGAACTCTGCAGTTTCTCCCATGTTTCGTAACTCAATCGGTTCCTCCTTTCTGGTTAGCTTCTGCTAACTGGATTTATCATACAGGATTTACCGCTTTCTGTCAAGTCACTTTCTGTTGTCTTTTTTCCCGATATATGATAGATTAAATAGGTACAAAAAAAGGAGGACTTTCCATGAAAACAAAACATTTTCTGGCACTGCTTGTTCTCTCTGCCAGTTTACTTTTTACAGCCTGCGGTAAAACAACCGACCCTGCCAAGGCAAAATTTGAAAATGATATCAATACTTTCTGCGACAATGTGGCGGAAATCGACGCCGGTATCAACAGCATCGACTCTTCTTCCGAGGATGCTCCTGATATCCTGCTCGATTACTTGGACCAGCTTGACCAGCAGTTCAAGCTTTTAGCTGAGCTCTCCGTTCCGGACGACTACTCCTACATGGAGCAGCTTGCCGATGAAGCCAGCGAGTATATGTCCACGGCAGTTTCTTCTTACCACGAAGCCTACGCCAACCATTCCTTTAACGAATATACCGCTGAATACGCCAAGGAAAACTACGACAGAGCCTGCAAACGCGTGACCGTTATCTTAGAGCTTCTGCAGGGCAAAGAAATTACCGATTCCGACGTTATCATCGAAACCGGTAACGAATAAACTTTCTCATGAAATTTCTGACAACGGTTTTATGGTATACCCCATCTCTTCCCATTTTGTCAGAAGTTCATCCAGTATTTCCGCATTGGTCTTTGAAGTGCTGTGCAGCAGCACAATCGCGCCGGGATGAATACGTCCCGTCAGCTTCTGAAATGCTTCTTCGTGTGTGGGCTGGTTATCCTGATACCAGTCCACGTAAGCAAGACTCCAGAAAAAAGTCTGATATCCCATGCTTTGCGCCATTTTCATATTTTCCGTGCTGAATTTTCCCTGTGGCGGTCTGTAGTATTTCGCCATTTCCGTTCCGGTTATGGATTGAAACAGGGCTTCCACATCCTCCATTTCTTTTCGGAAGGAGGCTTCATCGGAAATCTTAGACATATCCAGATGATGGTATGTATGGTTGCCGACCGCATGCCCGTCCTCCACCATTCTTTTTACGATTTCCGGCGCCGACTCTAAAAAATGTCCCACTACAAAAAAGGTTGCCTGCACATTGTGTTTCTTTAGGGCATCCAAAATGGGCTCCGTATTTCCGTTTTCATAGCCGCAGTCGAAGGTCAGATAAATCACCTTTTCTTCGGTGCTTCCCACGTAATACGCACCGTACTGTTCAAGCTCCTTCTCACTGACATTGCCCGTGGGCTTTGTTCCTTCTTCTCCAAATCCCAGTCCCCAGTTCTCCGTGGAAAGCACCTTGCCGGAGTTTACCTGCCGCACGTAGCTTGTGGCATATCCCAATGCCTGCCCCACAAAATACATGGAAAGCAAAAGCACTATCACTAATATTTTTTTCATAAGAAAAACCCTGATATACTTTTTATCAGTATATTAGGGTTTTCGGGTTTCATTCTTATAAATTTCCGTTCTCCCGGGAATTTAAGCTGTCATTTACTGGCGCATACGGATTTTGTTGGTTGTACGCATTATACGGGTTCCCGCTTCCTGCATTATACCCGTTGTAGGTATTTCCCGTATTATACTGGTTGCAGCCGTTTGCCCTGCGCATGTTGTCCGGTCCGTAATAGACAGTCTTTGCGTCAAATGCCAGAATAACCCGGAATATATACGGCAGCAGCATCATGCCGATGTTAAAGCCTGTCGTTTTTCCATAGGCTTCTCCGGTTTTGAACCGGATATAAAGCTTGCCGAAAACATTGATGCCCGGGACAAATCCCAGCCAGAACCACAAAGAATCGCCCATGACAATCCGGCAGAGCACAAAATAATTGTAGAACGGAATAATGGCTTTCCATCCCTCTTCGCCTGCTTTCTCAAACAAGCGGTAATCCGCTATGATGCTCAAAACATAAATGACTAAATTGACAAGTGCAATGACCATATAAATGACTACCATAGCAGACATCATGGCACTATACACATCATGATAATAACCGCTGTTGTAAGCGTATCTCATATATTCCCCTCTCCTTCTGCATTTTTTCCAGAGAGCACTTTTACCCTCTGTTCAGCTTTTTTTCTATCCATTTACCCCGAACCAGAATAATACCGGCCGGCAGCAGAATAAAACTGATAATCTGTGAGGTCGATATACCGAATATCTGTCCTCTGATTAAATCGCCTCTTAAGAACTCCAGGCAAAATCTGGCTATTGTATAATAAATCAGATAAATCCCCAGTAACTGACCGGTTTTTGTCTTCTTTTTTTTCATCAGTATAAATAAAACGGCACTTACTATGAAGTTCATGCCCGCTTCCAGAAGCTGTACGGGAAATCTTGATACTTCACTAAGCTCCGGAATCATTTCGTTGTACGGGAACTGTATGCTGAAGGGTCCATGATATTCAATGCCGTAGCAGCATCCTGCCATAAAACATCCGATTCTGCCGAACCCATGTACAAACGGTATCAGTGGCGCCGTGATATCCATAAACGGATATACCGGTATTTTATATTGCCGGCAGTATACATATACGCCTGCCGCCGCCCCTAACAGTCCGCCATAAAAGACAAGTCCTCCGAAGGCATATGCCAGTGCATCTACGGGACTCACCTTTATCAGTTGGACAAAGGTGGGAAAATGCCGGATAATCTGCGGAAGCTTACTGATAAAATACATGAGCTTGGCGCCTGCTGCAAGCCCTATTGCCGCATAAATGGACGCATACAGCAAATCACTGTCCAGTACCCCGTATGCCGGTGCCATCCGTAATGCAATTATGACGGCAATCACGAATGCCACAAAAAATATCATTCCATACGTGGGAAGCTCAAAAAAGCCAAACAAGCTAATTGATGGTAACATAATATTGTTCTCTCCGATTTCAGATAATGGCCGGGCTTTCGGAGGCTCCGGCCACTCTTTTTCCTGTTGTAAAATACGAAACCGGAATTAATAATCCCAGTCGCTGTAATCGTAGTTTTCCAGCATATTCAGGATATCTCCTGTTCCTCTGGAAATATCGCTGGAAGCCTTGCAGCTGCCTCCCACACATCCATAGCAGGTATATCCTCCTGATACACAGCCGCAGATGCTGCAGCCTGCTGCAAATACAACACCGAACACAAGACCGATAATGCCGCAGATAAGCGCTGCATTCCCCTTCTTTTCCGGGGAAGTCTTGTTGATGTTGATAGCCAGTACAACTGCCACTACACCAAGTGCAACGGAAATAACTGCAGGAATGACACCGAACAGAATACCGCCGAGAATGCTCAGAACGATGCTGACAATACCACATACCAGTGCAATCGTCGTATTGGCATCGGACTGAGGTACGGGCTGGGCATAATTCATGCCGGGCTGAGGTGCTGCCTGACCGTAAGCTGCACCCGGCTGAGGTGCTGCCTGACTATAATTCATATCCGGCTGAGGCGCTGCCTGCGTGTAAGCTGCATCCGGCTGGGGTGCTGCCTGACCATAATTTACTTCCGGCTGGGGTGCTGCCTGTGTGTAAGCTGCATCCGGCTGGGGCGCTGCCTGCGTAAAGTTTACATCTGCCTGAGGTGCTGCCTGCTGAACGGGTGCACCTGCTAACGGTGTACCGCAGTTAGGGCATACATTTGCCCCTTCAGGAACCTGATTACCACAATTTCCACAAAACATTCTCTTTTCCTCCTGCTATTTGTCCTGCTATATACAGCAGGACAACATATTTATTCATATAAGTTTTCTATATCGACTGATTTTATAAGCCGTGTACCCTGTTGTAAGCCTGGCAAATCTTATTGCTGTTTTTAATTAAAATGCTCATGGCAACAAAAGGTCCGATACCGCATAACATGGAACCGAACAGACACCACATTAAAAGCGTGGTACCGTTTTCCTGGAAGGACATTCCATATCTGGGTGCATTGGAAGCCAGTCTGTTGCCCAGCTTATACTCCCATACCCAGGAGTAAATACCGCAGGTAATGAAAGATAACAGGATAAATGCTACCAGACCGGATGTGCTTTCTCCATCGCCGTCACAGGCAATGTTGACATCATGTGCCATTTTGTAAATGAAATAATAAGAATAGATACCGCAGGTAATAATGGAAAGAAGTATGTACATGGCAAGGCTTCTGTCCGCCTGCAGTTTTTCCCCGCCGTAAGGGGGTACATTTCCGCTGTTGGCAAATGTGTTGTGAATGTCATTGAAGGCATTTCCCATCTGTTTCTCCGCATTGTTGAACATGTTGTTTGCCGAATTTGCAAACTGCTTTCCCAAAGATAAATCCGTACCGCAGTTCGGACAAAATCTTGTACCGTCAGGTACCTGACCACCACATTTTGAACAAAACATTTTTATTTCCTCCTCAGTCAAAAAATATGCTTATTAATTTATATAATAAGCCATCCCGAATATTCACGGAAACCACCGTATCGTTGCCGTTAAATATTCTGTATATATAGACAATAACAAATAATATACAGATTGTAAATATAAAAAATTTATAAACTTTCGGGTTAATACCATTTTTGAACAGATATAAGGCAAGAAATCCCACGGGCAATAAAAACAGCGGGTGATAATAAAATGCCTGCCTGAAATCCCCATGAAAAAGAAGGGCCTTCCAAGCCCTTGTCATCCCGCATCCGGCGCAGGATATTCCGGTCACAAATTTTATCGGGCAGGATATCCCGAGTCCCTGCAATATCATATAAGAAACGGCTATTACCGCCAGAGCCGCTATTTCTTCTTTTAAGGCTTTCAGGGAAAAATGATTCATCTTTGTCCTTACCGTAACCCTTTCCGCAAAATCCGCTTTTCGTTTTCAGTCAGTTTCCCTTAAGTCAAGAAATCTATACCCCATCCGATAAGGAGCACGTTCTTCACCACCCAGTTGACACCGATAATTGCCAGAGCGCCGTACAGGTACCCCATCCTTATCAGCATACCATGAATTTTCCCTTTTGTCACATATTCCATTGTCTGCGTCACCATAAACGGTATATAAATAAGCGCACTGTAAAGTACAACCGGGTGATACAAAAAAGACATCAAAAAACGACCCTGCAAAAATAAATGCAGTGCCCTGCTCCCGCCGCATCCCGGACAGTACAGATGTAAATATAATCTGGCAGGGCATCCCGGCATCACTCCCGCTCCCACCAATTTTTCTATCCAGAAAAACAGTGGGAAGGCAATGGGCGGCACCAGAAGCCCTGCTATGTAAAAGCCTTTGTTGATTGAATTCTGTTCCATGGTACTTTCTTTCGCTATGTCTTTTCTCCCATTATACCTTAAACAGAAATTTTTATCATCTCTTTTTGTAGAAAATAAGCTCCGGATTTTCACCGTCTGCCTCATAAGTGCTTATTAGAATATTGGGCAGCAGTTCTTTCATATAGGAACGCGCCTGCTCCTCCGTAAGCTCTTCGTTTACCATGTTTTTCACGCAGACATCAATGAGCTCGTCCATGTCATGATACGTGTAAGTTCCGTCCGCATAGCACCACTTACAATAGTCCTCATTTAATGCACCGTCTTTGTCCCGTCCCAGTATTGCATCATCCGAAATCGGCATTCCGCAGCACTGGCAAACCAACTGTCTCGGTTCTCCCAAAAGTGTATTGATGGAAACGTCAAATTCCTTTGACAACAGCTTAAGTGTTTCCGTATTCGGCACCGTTTCATTATTTTCCCAACGTGATACCGCCTGCCTTGTTACCATGACTTTCTCAGCCAGTTCATCCTGCGACATTCCTCTTTGAGTGCGAAGCTCTATAATAATATTTTTTGTTTCCATCGTCACTACCTCCTCATGGCTCTATCATACAGGTGAATGGGTTATGTGAAAAGCAACTTGTTGTTGCGGACCTCTATTGATGGTATACTTTGCTTCCGTTCAGTTTGCATCCTTTAAGGTAAGAAATTCATCTGGCAAATATTTTTTCTACCAGTTCCTTGTAATGTTTCTTCAGTATTTCATACTCCAAAGACTCTGATATCAGCTTAAGCGTTGTCTCACGATAATCTTCTTTGTAAAAATCTTCCTTACAAATTTTTTGAGCCAATTCTAAGATATTGATATCCAGAGGTGCCGCCGGAGCAATTTCACGTCCCAAAGCAATTCTATGAGTTCGTACTTCTTCTACAAGTTTCAAAAAGTCATCGTCTATCTCCACACACTCCGATAATTTATAAATATCGTACAAATGTCTTGCATTTCTGTGAGCCTTCCCCTGCAAATAGTAATCACATACGGCAAATACCTTATCAATTAAAGTACGGTTCAATGATTGAACCCTCATAGGAAATGTTTTCAAATCATAAGTTATAATAAATTCTTCTTCCTCTGTTTCCAAAGCATCCAGTAAATAATTTCTTATCTCCCTTTTCTCTGTAGGAAAGGCATAAGACATTAGCGATGTTTCCAGTTTTACATAAGGTGGAATAGCATTGCTAACTCTATCCCCTACCACTGAGTCATAGTAAAAATCATAATGATTTAAATTTTTATCGCTTTCAACAGAATCAAAATTGCCAATCACAAGTCCCAACTCATCGGCAATAGGTTTCAATATGTTATATTTTAATTTCTTCCTTCTTGCCTCACCCAAATGTTCTGTGAATGTAATATCGATGTCCTCCGAAAATCGGTCAATTATCTGAAAGGCTTTGGAAAGAGATGTCCCACCCTTAAATACAACCGGGTATTCAATGGCAGAAAGCTTTTTCAGAATCAGTGTGACATAATAGTCTTTTTCTATAATATCCTCACTGACTTCCAACTTCTGCGATGCAAGAAGGATTGCATCACGGAATAATTCTCTGTTTTCTTTATGCAAGTACATAATCTAACCCCAATTCATAATAGTATTTAAACGTAGCTACCGGGTACTTTCTGATATACATATCCACATCGCTTCGTTTAATCCCATGAAACGAGATATACTCAGCAAATTTTTTCCGTGCCTCCTCATAGGAATAATCCAGGTATGCATCAAGATTTTTTAGTAACTCCAGCATCTGCAGCACATACACATTCTCTTTTGTTATCTGTACGATTGGTTTCTTCACATAAAATCTTCTGTTTCCAATCCGTACTTCTCTGTCTGACGAGTTGGTATTGTTGCTTACAATCTCAACCACTTGCGGAACCTGTGTGCTAATTCCTATCTGGTTGGCAAATGAATTTCCCCCGTAAAACCCGTCAATATTATTCCCTTTTGAAATAAAACGGTATCTGGCCACCATATCTGCATTCGGACCTATAGTTGAATTCAATAAAGTTTTCTTGGGTATAAAATATACTCCGACATCATATTTTTCCAGCAGTCCCTTATCACAAAGTTTCTTCAACTGTTGGTTCAAAGCAGACCTCGTAATATCCTCACGTTCCAAATCCGAAAAGAAAATCGGCTCTGCTTCTTTATAATGTTCCCTTATATAATTGTACAGTACCATTTCTTCTCCTTTACTTAACGTTTTAGACTTATTTAATCTATTTTGTTAAGTATATTATATTAACTAACATAATATATGTCAAACATATTTTTACACGTATTATAAAATTCTATCCATTGTGCGTATTATGTATTGTGCACGCTTTTGTATGTTCATTGCAAAAAAAAGTAAATTTTTGAAAGTTTTTGCATTTCAGTGCATAAACATGATTTTTCGGATGGGTTTATGCTATACTTCTATCACAAGGAGGAACTGGCAATGATTTTTCCTTTGACAAATGTCTTTCTTTACATCCACGCCGGCTTTCGCACCTCTAAAATCTTTTTTTCATGTCTTTTGCCTGTATAAATCCCTGTTGCATAAGTGTTTCACACGATTCCTCAAGTGCACTTTCTATTCTGCTTAGCATATCATCATAATGCTTCATGGCAAGTTTTTCACCAATCCCGATATTTTTCAACTCCCGGCAAAAATGCTCTCGCTTGATTTTATGAATGTCATATTCACATCCAATCGAAACAGCCATCTCCGTAGTACTGCTTGGATAGATCATCGTACATACAATGTCGTAAGCCGGTGCTAATCGTATGGATGCCATATCAGAAGCATAAAGAAGTGATACATTCTTAATATGATCATCGGTATTCCCTATGAGATAGTTGAATACACAGATATCCCATAGTTTTAGCTGATCTTCCATTGGATTCGAGGAATATTTTTTCAAAATATATATCTATGTGTTGCAAATAACACCTCTTCATCTTTACCAGTTCCTACATTTATCACAAAGCTGTCCGGTACATCAATTCCCAGATTTTTGGCTGTCTGTAAACATAGCTGTTCATTGGTAACAATCCCGTCTAATCTGACATGACTTTGTTTCACAATATGCGTACTCGGAGCTGCTCCAATTGGTAAATACCATTCATTTGTGTCTATTTTATAATATAATCCAACTTTACCAGAGGCTCCGGTCAGAGACAAATGCGCTTTTGTAACCAACTCTGCCGCTTCTGAAGCACCTTCTTTCGCCAATCTGCATACATCTTCCTTTGTAAGTTTCTGATAACCAGCTTTTGGAACATCCATGCCATCTTCAATAATCTGAATAGCACCCAGACATTCCCTCCCCAAAGCAGCTAAGATTGTCAGATAATCATATTCATCTGCATGAATCCATCCGGCTACACACTTCCTGTTATCCTACCAACATAGATCTGCTCTCCCTGCTGTTCAATAAATACATGAAAATCTCTCATTTTATTTACCTCGCTTTTCCATACATAAATCCATACCTAAAAGATTTACAATCTCAATCGCCTTTCCAATCTCACACGTTTCCTTTCCTCTTTCCAGATCAGATATAAAGCTGACACTAAATCCTGTAAATTCAGCGATATAAGCCTGTGTATATCCCAATTCTTTTCTGCGTGTACGTAATTCGTTTCCAAAAGCTTCTGCATCTGCTATTTTCATGACGCCTCCTTGTCGCATAGTCGAACGGCTTATTTTAATATTGTGCAAGTAAAAAAAGGTCGAACGGCTTATTTTTGATACATTTATAATATACTAAGCCGTTCGGCTATGCCAATACCAGATGTGATCCAGAAAATGAGCTTAAAAAAGAGACCCATACCATAAATGATATGAGTCTCCAAAAAACCAATAAAATCAAGCTTTCTATTTAGAATTTACCAGCTTTTGCTGCTTCCTCAACAGATACTGCTACGGCAACGGTGGCACCTACCATGGGGTTATTACCCATACCGATAAGACCCATCATTTCTACGTGAGCGGGTACGGAAGAAGAACCTGCGAACTGTGCATCGGAATGCATACGTCCGAGGGTATCGGTAAAGCCGTAGGATGCAGGACCTGCAGCCATGTTGTCCGGGTGAAGGGTACGTCCGGTACCGCCGCCGGATGCAACGGAGAAGTACTTCTTGCCGGCTTCAATTCTTTCCTTCTTGTAAGTACCTGCTACGGGATGCTGGAATCTGGTAGGGTTGGTAGAGTTACCGGTAATGGAAACGTCTACGTTCTCTTTCCACATGATTGCTACACCTTCGGGAACGCTGTTAGCACCATAGCAGTTTACTTTGGAACGAAGACCTTCGGAGTAAGCAATTCTTTCGATTTCCTTTACTTCGTTGGTGTAAGGATCGTATTCGGTCTCTACAAAAGTAAAGCCGTTGATACGGGAAATAATCTTAGCTGCGTCTTTTCCAAGACCGTTTAAGATAACACGGAGAGGTTTCTGACGAACCTTGTTTGCCTTTTCTGCGATACCGATAGCGCCTTCTGCTGCTGCGAAGGATTCATGACCTGCTAAGAAACAGAAGCAGTCTGTATCCTCTTCCAGAAGCATCTTGCCAAGGTTACCATGGCCAAGACCTACCTTACGGGTATCTGCAACGGAGCCGGGGATACAGAATGCCTGTAAGCCTTCTCCGATTGCTGCTGCAGCTTCGGAAGCCTTTCTGCAGCCTTTCTTGATTGCGATTGCAGCGCCTACGGTGTAAGCCCAGCAAGCATTTTCAAAACAGATGGGCTGGATTTTCTTTACCTGCTCGTAAACATCCAGACCTGCATCCTTGGTAATCTTCTCAGCTTCTTCGATAGAGGAGATACCGTAGCTGTTTAATACAGCGTTAATCTTATCAATACGTCTTTCATATGATTCAAATAAAGCCATTTTTATGTCCTCCTTTATCCTGATTATTCTTTTCTGGGGTCGATGATCTTAACTGCATCGTCTACACGGCCGTACTGTCCGCAAGCCTTTTCGTAAGCAGTGTTTGCATCGTCACCCTTCTTCATAAAGTCGGTCATCTTACCAAAGTTTACAAACTTGTAACCAATAATCTGATCGTCTTTGTCAAGTGCAATACCTGTTACATAGCCTTCAGCCATTTCCAGATATCTGGGGCCTTTCTTTAAGGTACCGTACATAGTACCAACCTGGCTTCTTAAGCCCTTTCCAAGGTCTTCAAGACCTGCACCGACAGGCAGACCGTCTTCAGAGAATGCACTCTGGGTACGTCCGTAAACAATCTGTAAGAACAGCTCTCTCATTGCTGTGTTGATGGCATCACATACAAGGTCTGTATTCAAAGCTTCCATAACGGTAAGTCCGGGAAGGATTTCTGCAGCCATTGCTGCGGAATGAGTCATACCGGAGCAGCCAACTGTTTCAACCAGTGCTTCCTGGATGATACCTTCCTTAACATTCAGGGTAAGCTTGCATGCGCCCTGCTGAGGTGCACACCAGCCAACACCATGTGTCAAGCCGGAAATATCTTCTACTTTTTTTGCCTGAACCCATTTTGCTTCTTCAGGGATAGGTGCACATCCATGATGTACGCCCTGTGCAACTGTACACATTTCTTCAACTTCTTTTGAGTAAATCATGTGAAATCTCCTTTCAACTATGTAATATCTAAAACAGCAAAGTCATGCACTTACTCTGCCATTTCTTCTCGCAAACATCATTTTCTCATATTTACCGCAAAAAATCCAGTTTTTTTTAAAAACTTGTTGCTTTTTCTACAATTTCCTTCTCGTTTTTATAGATGGAATTTGCGGGAATGCAGCCTCTTACGCAGGAAGTCGGGTAAATATTGGAGTTTCTGCCGATTACCGTACCGGGATTTAAGACGGAATTGCAACCCACTTCCACATGATCCGCCAGCATGGCACCCATTTTCTTAAGGCCGGTTTCAATTTTTTCGTCCACGGATTTTACCACCACAAGGGTCTTGTCACTCTTTACGTTGGAGGTAATGGATCCGGCTCCCATATGGGATTTGAAGCCCAAAACGCTGTCTCCCACATAATTGTAATGGGGCACCTGCACCTTGTTAAATAAAACCACATTCTTCAATTCGGTGGAATTTCCCACAACGGCACCCTTTCCCACAATGGCGTTGCCTCTGACAAACGCACAGTGTCTGATTTCCGCATCCTCATCCACGATTAACGGGCCGTTTAAGCAGGCTGTGGGAGCAACCGTTGCAGATTTTGCAATCCAGATATCCTCGCCTCTTTTTTCAAATTTGTCCGCAGGAAGGCTTTTGCCCAGCTCCAAAATAAAATCATGGATTTTCGGCAGTACCTCCCAGGGGTACTCTGCTCCTTCAAAAAGTCCGGCCGCTATGGTCTCGGACAAAGTATACATGTTACTGATTTTGCAAGCTTCCATCTTCGTTCTCCTTGTTATTTATATTGTCATGCTCCATATCTTGTGGCATTTCCCGTTCAGATTGTTCCTCTGCGTTTTGCGTCTTTTCCTGTCCGGGCTGTCTTTCCGGCGTCTGTTCCGTTTTATCTCCCACTCCGTTGAAATCAAAAGAAATATTGTCCTTGCCGTTCTCGTCCTGCTTTAAGACAAGGAACGCATCGAACACATTTCCGGCTTTGGAGGTAAAGCCCCGGATGGGCTCCTTCGTGCGGCCTTCGGTGAAAATCTGCGTCATCTGCTCATCCGTAAGAGCAATGCCCGCTACGGTATGGAACTGGCTGTAGCCGCATTCGCAGAGGTAACGCCATTTGTCCCTTTTCATGAGCTCCCCGCACTTGGGACATTTCACCGTGGTTTCCTTCGGTTCTTCCTTTTCCGGGAAATCGAAAACCACCTTTTTTTCTTCGTCCAGCTTCAGCGCCGCCTCAAACATCATGCCGGTTTTGGCGACAAAGCCCTGGATGGGAGAGGTTTTGCCGTTCTGCAAAAGCTCCTTCACCGAAGCTTCCTTTAATTTCACACCGGCAATTTTGCCGATGGAAAACCGGCAGCTTTCGGGATTGTTTTTGTCATATGCCGCACAGCCGTAGCCGAAGGGCGTCTGGACAATGTCGCCGCCGCATAAGGGGCAGACCACATCCTTTACCTTCTTCGCTTCCACATGTTCAAAGTCAAACTGTATTTTAGCACTTCCTTCTTCTTTTACAAGTTCTAAGCAGGCATCGAATTTTTTGCCGGACTTTCCTTTGAAACCGCGGATGGTACCGGTCTTTCCGGTGGTAAGAAGCTCCCGCACATTGCTTTCCGTGAGGTCTTTTTCCGCAATCCTGCCGATGGCAAAGCTGCAGCCTTCCTTTCCGTCCCGGCTTCTGTTGGCACAGGCATAACCGAAGGGCGCCACCAGTATTTCACCGCCGCATAAGGGGCAGACCGCATCCTTCACCTTCTTGGCTTCCACATGCTCAAAGTCAAACTTTAGCTTCTTTCTGCCATCCTCCTCCGTAAGGGTCAGCACCGCATCGAATTTCTTGCCGTTCTTGGACTTAAATCCCCGGAGTGTCTGGGTGTGTCCGTTCTTTATAAGCTCCGTTACATCCTGCTTCGAGAGCTGCTTCTCGGCAATCTTTCCGATGGAAAAATAACATGCCTCCGGGTTTTTCCGGTGTCTGCGGCAGGTGTAGCCGTAAGGCATGATTTCTATGGACTCTCCGCAGACCGGACAGGCAACGCCTTCCAGCACGTCCGGCACATTGCCGGAAAAATCAAACTGGATGGAGGGTATGCCGTTCTCATCCTTTTTATAGATAAGGGCTGCGGAAAACTTCTTCTTTAACTTGGAAACAAAGCCGTTTAAGATTTCCGTCTTTCCTTCCGTTAAAAGCTTCGTTACCTCTTCTTCCGTCAAATCCCTGCCGGCAATGGTGCCGATAGAAAATTTGCAGCCGTTTGTCCGGTAATTGCTGCAGCCGTAACCGAAGGGTGTGGTTTCCACTTCCCCGTCGCATAAGGGACATTTGATACCCAGCTTTTTCCTGGCGGCAGCACCTCTTGACTCCCTGCCGGTAAGGGGCTGTATCCTCTTAATCAGTTCCTGCTTCCTATCGGTCTGCGCCATGGAAAGGGTTTCCCTACGGATAAAATCCTCTAACTTTGCCCGGTACTCACCCATATCCACGGTGCCCCTGGTGATTCCGTCCAGTCCCTTTTCCCAGGATGCCGTCATCTTGGGGTTTAACAGCTCCGGCACCGTCATGCTGACGGTTTCAAAAATCATTTCTCCCAGCATGGTAGGCGTCAGTACCTGGGATTTACGGTTCAGGTTAAGATACCCTACCCGCACCAGCTTCTTGATAATCTCCGCTCTGGTTGCGGAGGTGCCGATGCCGGAGCCCTTAATCTGGGCACGCAGTTCTTCGTCCTCAATAAGCTGTCCAGCATTTTCCATGGCAAGCACCATGGAACCGGAGGTATACCTCTTGGGCGGCGAGGTCTTGCCCTCTTTAATGTCCATGCCCTTCACGGGCACTACATCGTTTTCCGACAGCTTTTCTATCATTGCAAGAAGCATTTTCGCATTGGTGCCTTCTTCCTTTTCGCCGCCGTCCTCGTCCTTCTCTTCCGCCGCTTCTTTTCCTAAAACGCAAAGATAACCGGGGGACTTTAAGATTTTACCGCCGGCAAAGAAAGACTCCTTTTCTATTTTGGCAATGAATTTCACAGTCTGGTATTCCGCAGGCGGGTAAAAAATGCTTAAGAAACGTCTCACAATCAGGTCATACACCTGTCTGTGCAGACCGTTTACGGAATTTAATTCCGTAAGCTGTCCCGTGGGAATAATGGCATAATGGTCGGTAATCTTGGAGTCATCCGTATACGCCGATCTGCCGATACTCCGGTACGTGCCACTCTGCATAATGGCATTGACAAATTGGCTGACCGGCTCATACCCTTTTAGCCTGCTTACGTTTTTACTGATTTCCTTTGCAACGGCACTCGACAGTACACGGGCGTCCGTTCTGGGGTATGTGGTCAGCTTCTTTTCGTATAAATCCTGTGCAATCTGCAGGGTTTCGTCCGGGCTTATCTTAAACCGCTTGGCGCACTCCGCCTGCAGCTCCGCTAAGTTAAACAAAAGCGGCGCTTTCTTTTTGCTGATGCCCTTTTCAACGGAGGATACCCGGGCTTCTTTCCCGGCAAGGCTTTCCAAAAAGGCCTTTGCATCCTCTTCCTTTGCAAAACCGTTTTCCTTATATAAAAGCGGGGAGGCATAGTACGCCGACTCCTCCGTGGTCTTCCATTCCGCTTCGATTTCCGCATCCGTAAATTTTCCCACAATGCGGTAAAATGGGGTTTCAATAAAGTTGCGGATTTCCCGCTCCCTGATAACCACCATTCCCAAAACACAGGTCATAACTCTGCCGACCGCTATGGCGGTGTAGCTTTTCGTCCCCGCCGCATCGTTTAAGAGATTGCCGTATTTCACGGACATGGCTCTGGAAAAATTGATGCCCATGGCATAGTCTTCAATGGTGCGCATGATGCCGGATTTGCCTAAATTGGCATATTCCCGCATGGGCTTTGCCTCTTTAATGCCGCGCAGGATTTCCTCCTCCGTCTGGGAGTCAATCCACACTCGCAGCTCCTGCATGCCTTCTCTTACGCCGCCGAAGTTGCGGATGTTTTCCTCAATGGTCTGTCCTTCTTTTCCGGCATCCCCCGCCCAGTAAACGGTATCAATATCCTCTCTGTGAAGCATTTTATGCACCACATCGTACTGACCGCTGACGCTTTTAATCACACCGTATTTATAGTCCTTCGGCAGAAACGGCAAATCCTCTAATTTCCACTTTTTATATTTACTGTCGTATTCTTCGGGATATACCATCTCCACCAGATGCCCCACACACCAGGTAATCACGTAGGACTCGTTTTCCAGATATCCGTTCTGTCTGCCGGATACCTTTAAGATTTTGGCAAATTCCTGCGCCACGGATGGTTTCTCCGTTATAATCAATGCTTTTCCCAAACTTATTCTCCTAAATTCACCAGTCTGATGTTCTTTTTCACCCTTGCCTCCAGCAGGAGTTTTCCATCAAAACGGTCTATTCCAAACAAATAGATATAGCTGTAGGCAATTTTTGCCTGTTTTGCCGCTAAAAGCAGCTCTTCGTAAAGTTCATAGGTGACCATGGGCATAAAGAAGCAGGCTCCGATTAAGCAGTTCCCTCCTTCTGCGCTGCCAACAATGTCCACACAGCCCTGCTTGCCAATCCATTCGCCGATTTTCGTTAAAGCAAACGGCAGCTTTCCCGCCGTATTTTCCCCTTCCATATACTCCCGGCAGATTTCCTTGAAATGCACATCCACAAATGCCCGGAAATCCTTTTCGATATATTTCTCATAAAATGCTTTCCCATTCAAAAGTTCCGCATCGCTTGCGTGTGGATATACAAAACGGTAATAAAAATCCACCAGGTGGCTTTTTATCCGGTAATAGCCTTTTTTCGTGTTGGCATGTCCTTCCGTATCAAAGGAAAACACCTTTTCCACTAATTCCAGCTCCATCAGACTCTTTAAGTACACACTGATTTTCGCTCTGGAAAATCCGGTATGCGAATAGAGCTCCTGCAAGGTATTCCGCCCTTCCGCAAGCCCGGTCAGAATCGTATTGTATACTGCCGTTTCCCGCAGCTCCTCTGACACCTCACTCATCGCCTCTCTTAAGAAAAAGCCGTCCGTATCAAGCATGTTCCGTACAACATTTTCCTTGACGGAAAGGGTGGTGTCAATGTGCTTCCAGAGTCCCGGCAGTCCGTCCAGCAATGCATACAGACAGATGCACTGCTTCAGGTCGTACGCCGGAAAATACTGCCGCAGATCCGTAAAACGTAATTTGCGCAGTTTAAGAAGACCGCGCAATCCATGAGCAGCCTCTCCCATCTTTTTTATCATATTGTTTTCCACAAAACAGACCGATGAAGAACACAGGACAACCAGAAATTCTTCTTTTGACGGGTTCTTCAAGAATTGATACAAAGAAGGAAAGAATGTGGAATCGGCTTTTAAGATGTTCTGGAATTCATCGATGACAAGAACCCTTTTTCCGCTTCCCGCATGTTGTATAGAATAAAAAATATCTTCGTAGGAAAGGCATCCGCCACTTACGCCGTAGTAAGCCTTCAGCTCCTCTCCCCACCGGTAAATCTGTTCCCGCTCCGAGCAGGACCTTGCCAGATAATAAACATGAGGCTTATCCTGGACAAACTCCCGGATTAAAGAGGTTTTGCCAATGCCCTTCTGTCCGTAAACCACCACCATGCCGCTTCCCGGGCGGTTATAATACTGATTTAATTGTGCAGCTTCCATACCCCTGTTAAGCAGCATAGATTATTTACCCTCTCGTTTTGCCATTTCCTGTAACAGCTTTTCCAGATCATCCCCGGGCATGGGTTTTCCCAGATAATAGCCCTGGATAATATGGCAGCCGATTTCTTTCATGTAATTAAGCTGTTCTTCTTCCTCCACACCCTCTGCGATGGTCTCGTAGCCTAACTTGTTTACCATGGTAATCACGGACTCCATGATAATGCGGGTGGAACGGTCCGTCATGACTCTGTCCACAAAGCTCTTGTCGATTTTCAAAGTGTCTATGGGCAGACCGTTTAAGTATGACAGGGAAGAATAACCGGTTCCGAAATCATCCAGGGAAATACGGATACCATATTCCCTGAGCTGCATGAGTTTTCCCTTTACATCGGCGAAATCGTCAATCAGGATGCTCTCCGTGATTTCAATTTCGATTTCCTTCGGGTCCACTCCGTACGTGTGAATGATTTCCATCAGTTTATTTACAAAATCCTTGCGTTTATACTGTACCGCGGATATATTGATGGACATAATCATGGAAATGCCGTACTCGGCTCTCCACTTTGCATACTGCCGTATACTTTCTTCAATAACCCAGCCGCCAATGGGTATAATGGCGCCGTTCTTTTCCGCAATGGGAATAAAAACGGACGGGCTGATCATTTTATTTTCCTGATTTCTCCAGCGGATAAGCGCTTCTACGCCGCGTAGCTTTTCTCCGTTCGTGTAATACTGCGGCTGGAAATACAGACAGAAATTATTGTTGAATATAGCTTCCTTTAACTGGTTTTCAATGCTTGCCTTCTGTAAAAAGTCCTGCAGAATGGGGGCATCAAAATACTGGATAGAGGATTTGCCGCCGGATTTTGCCTTGAACATGACAATTTCCGCACAGTTAATCAGCTCTAAAACGGACTGGGAGGCTTCCGGATACTCTGCCACACCAATACTGACGGTCAGATGAATGTCCGTGCCGTCACTAAGTACAAAGCCCTTTGCCATCCTCTCCTGAATTTTATGATAAATACTCTCTACACTTCTGTCCCCCACAGGATCATAGACAGCCATACAGAAAATATCACTGTTCATGTGGCAGGTAATGCATTTATCACTGGAAAATATCCCTAAGAACTGTCCGCACTGCTGGATAACTTCGTCGCCTACCAGCATACCGAGACCGTCGTTGATTTTCCTAAAGTCGTCAATATCCACAATCAGAACACTGACAATCACCTGTTCCTCTTCCGCTTTTTTTACCATGTCACCCAGAAGCTTTACAAAATAGTTGCGGTTGAAAAGAGCGGTCTGGTTGTCGTAATAGGACAGGTATTCCAGTTCTTCCTGCTGGTTTTTAAAACGGGTAATATCCTTTATGCAGATCATTTTATCCACCGGATTTTTTTCTTTGTCGTAAAGGACCCGGCTCTCAAAGGAAAGCCAGGTTCTGCCGTTGTTTAAGCGGCATTCCGCAAAATCACGTTCTTCTCCGTTGTATTCCGGGAAAAGAGCATTTTTAAGAGAGTCCCTTTCCTCTTCCGGCACTTCCTTTAAAAGGAGGAAAAGCTCCTCTCCGGATTTTACCATGTAGGGAAAAGCAGCGTCCCAGTTGCCGATGGTAATGACTTCATCCTTCTTAAAATTGTAATATAAAAAGGCATTATGTGAGGTGTCACAAACCATCCGGAACAGTTTATCCTGTCCCGGATATTCCTCATTTTTTGTGTTCAGGAACTCGGTCTGCTTCTCCTTAATCATAATGCCTCCCCTAAGTTACGTTTTATTTTTTGGTGATATAACCCTGCGCCTTTAACAGCTCTGCACAGAGAACGGCTCCGCCTGCGGCGCCTCTTACGGTATTGTGGGAAAGTCCTACGAACTTCCAGTCGTATACGGTGTCTTCACGAAGTCTGCCTACGCTGATGCCCATACCGTTTTCAAAATCCACATCCAAAGCTACCTGGGGACGATTGTCCTCTTCCAGATACTGGATGAACTGCTTCGGTGCGCTGGGAAGTGCAAGCTCCTGGGGAAGTCCCTTGAAGTTTACCAGCTTCTCGATTAACTGCTCTTTGGTGGGTTTCTTCTTAAATTTAACAAATACGGCTGCGGTGTGTCCGTTAAGTACCGGTACACGGATGCACTGGCAGGTAATAACAGGGCTCTCTGCCGGTACGATAACGCCGTCTTTGATTTCACCCCAGATTCTTAAGGGCTCCTTCTCAGACTTTTCTTCTTCACCGCCGATGTAAGGAATAATGTTTCCTACCATTTCCGGCCAGTCTTTAAAGGTCTTTCCGGCGCCGGAGATTGCCTGATAAGTGGTAGCCACTACTTCATAAGGTTCAAATTCCTTCCATGCGGTAAGAACCGGTGCGTAGCTCTGGATGGAGCAGTTGGGTTTTACGGCTACAAAGCCTCTCTCGGTACCCAGTCTCTTCTTCTGGAATTCGATAACCTTCATATGCTCCGGGTTGATTTCGGGAACCACCATGGGAACATCCGGTGTCCATCTGTGTGCGCTGTTATTGGAAACAACAGGGGTTTCGGTCTTGGCATAAGCCTCTTCAATCGCCTTGATTTCTTCTTTGGTCATGTCTACGGCGCTGAATACGAAATCCACCTGTGATGCTACTTTTTCTACCTCGTTGACATTCATAACCATGATTTTCTTCACGGCTTCGGGCATGGGCGTGGTCATTTTCCAACGGTCTCCGACTGCCTCCTCGTATGTCTTTCCTGCTGAACGGGGGCTTGCTGCAATGGTGGTTACTTCAAACCAGGGATGATTCTCCAGGAGAGAAATAAATCTCTGTCCCACCATACCGGTTCCGCCTAAAATACCTACTTTCAGTTTCTCGCTCATAATAGTCTCCTCTTCTTGTTTATTTAAATTTAAATAAAAAACGTATTTATGCCTCTTCGAGGTACTTCCGGTTCAGGGCAATAACATCCTTCATCATGGAAGGTCCCGGTGCACCGAAGGTCAGTCTCTTCTCCACACAGGTCTTTAAGCTGATGGCATCGTACACATCAGGCTCAAATTTGTCGCTGAAAGTGCGAAGCTCGTCAATGCCAAGTTCGTCAATACTCTTGTTTTTATCGATGCAGTACAGCACCAGTCTGCCGATAATACCGTGGGCATCCCGGAAAGGTACACCGTGGTTTACTAAATAGTCGGCTGCATCCGTCGCATTGGTAAAGCCCTTTACCGCACTGCGTTCCATGGTGTCCTTCTTAAACTTCATGGTAGACAGCATGCCGATAAACAGTTCCAGACAATTTTCCACGGTACGGATGGCGTCGAAGGTCAGTTCCTTATCCTCCTGCATATCTTTATTGTATGCTAAAGGAAGGCCTTTCATGGTAGTAAGTAAGGACATCAGTGCTCCGTATACACGGCCCGTTTTGCCTCTTACCAGTTCCGCAATGTCGGGGTTTTTCTTCTGCGGCATGATGCTGCTTCCGGTGGAATAAGCATCGTCGATTTCCACAAAGCCGTATTCGTTGGAATTCCAGATAATGATTTCCTCGGAAAAACGGGATAAATGCATCATAATGGTAGAAAGCGCCGCCAGATATTCAATCAGGTAATCTCTGTCGGAAACGGAATCCATGCTGTTTAAGGTAGGACCCTCAAAGCCAAGCAGGGATGCGGTATAATTTCTGTCTAAAGGATAGGTGGTGCCTGCCAGTGCGCCTGCGCCCAGCGGGCAGTAATTCATGCGGGCATAAATATCCTTTAAGCGGAGTCTGTCCCGCTTGAACATTTCAAAATAAGCACCGTAGTGATGCGCCAGGGTAACCGGCTGTGCCTTCTGCAAATGGGTGAAACCGGGCATGTATGTCTCCAGATTTTCCTCCATGGTATGTAAGATAACGTGCAGAAGCTCTTTTAAGCGGTTGTCCGTTTCCACGACATGGGCTCTTGTATAAAGTCTCATGTCCAGCGCCACCTGGTCGTTGCGGCTGCGTCCGGTATGCAACTTCTTTCCGGTGTCACCAATACGCTCTATCAGGGTAGCCTCCACAAAGCTATGGATGTCCTCCTGTGTTTCGTCTATGGCAAGCTTTCCTGCCTCTACGTCCTCCCTGATGCCTGCCAGTCCCTTTACAATGGCATCCTTCTCTTCTACGGTGAGAATGCCCTGTTTCCCAAGCATAACGGCATGCGCAATGCTTCCTTCCACGTCCTGGGTAAAGAGATTTTTGTCAAAGGAAATGGATGCATTAAAATCAAATACTTTCTGTTCGGTGGCTTTGGTAAAACGTCCGCCCCATAACTGTGCCATAGCTTTGTCCTCCGCAAATAAAATCTAAACTTGATAGTACCATAATTTTGTATTTTATGCAATAACCTTACACCCTTTCCCTTTGCATACATAAAATAAGAATAAAACAAAGAGGATGATAGCTATGCCAAAGCCTCTGCTGGAAGCAAAAAATATCTGTTATTCCTACCACAGTCTGCAGGGGGAAACACCGGCGCTTAAGGATGTCAGCTTCTCCATAAATTCCGGTGAATTTGTCGCCATGGTAGGCCCCAGCGGCTGCGGAAAATCCACTCTTCTGTCCGTTATCTACGGGCTTTTAAGGCCGGAAAGCGGGGAAATCATTTTCCATTCGGACGATATTTCCGGAAAATCGCCGAAAATCGGGTATATGCTGCAGCGCGACCACCTTTTGGAATGGCGCAGTGTCTACGAAAATGCCGTGCTGGGACTGGAAATCACCGGCAGTCGGACGCCTGAAAACACCTCCGCCGTCCTGCAGATGATGCAGGATTACGGTCTGTACCGCTTTAAGGACAAAAAACCCAGCGAACTGTCCGGCGGCATGAAACAGCGTGCCGCTTTAATCCGTACCCTTGCCTTAAACCCGGAGCTTCTGCTTTTGGATGAACCCTTCAGTGCCTTAGACTATCAGACAAGACTTATGGTTTCCGCCGATATCTGCGAAATTATCCGCAGCAAAAAGAAAACCGCGCTGCTTATTACCCACGACCTTTCCGAAGCCATCAGTTTAGCCGACCGGGTACTGATTTTAGGAAGCCGTCCCACTACGGTGCGCTTCGACATTCCCATTCATCTTACCCTGACCGACCACACCCCGTTAGCTGCCAGAAATGCTCCTGAATTCAAATATTATTTCAATTTATTATGGGAGGCGATGACAGATGAAACCTGAATCCGCACACACACAGCTTTCCACACAGGAAGCCTATGTGAAGGAGCACAAAAGATACCACAATAAAATCACCCTGTGCCGCCTTACGATTTTTCTCTTATTTTTAACTGCCTGGGAGCTTGCCGCCGACCTTAAGCGGATAGACACCTTTTTCTTTTCCAGCCCCTCCCGGGTGCTTACCTGCCTGTTGGAACTGGTTACGGAAAAAAATCTCTTTCTCCACATCGGCATCACACTCTATGAAACCATTATCAGCTTTTTACTTGTATTTTTATTCGGTATGCTGACCGCCACCCTGCTCTGGTACTCTGAGGGCATCTCAGAAATCCTCGAGCCGTATCTGGTTGTCTTAAACAGCCTGCCGAAATCCGCACTTGCTCCTCTTTTTATCGTATGGCTGGGCACCGGCAGTCTTACCATCGTGGTTGCGGGTATCTCCGTTGCCGTGTTCGGCTCCATCATCAGCCTGTATACCGGTTTTAAGAGCGTGGATGCGGAAAAAATCACCCTGATCTACACCCTCGGCGGCAGTAAAAAGGATGCCTTTACAAAAGTGGTTCTGCCCGCCAGTATTCCTACGGTTTTAAGCACTATGAAGGTGAACATCGGTCTTGCCCTTGTCGGCGTCATTATCGGCGAATTTCTGGCTGCCAGACGCGGACTCGGCTATTTAATCATCTACGGTTCCCAGGTGTTTCAGATGCACATGGTTATCACCTCTATTATTCTTCTCTGCCTCATTGCCATGGGGCTGTATCTATCCATCGGCTATGCCGAGCACTTCTATAAAAAGAAAACCGGAATCAAATAATTCCGGTTTACATAAAATTTGTGGTTGCTTTTTTTCCGTTTACCCAGTATAATAATTTTTGTTGTATTTCTGCTGAAATAGCTCAGTTGGTAGAGCACTTCACTCGTAATGAAGGGGTCGTGGGTTCGAGTCCCATTTTCAGCTTAAAAAAAGATGCTTTCCGGCATCTTTTTTTGTTGCAAAAACTCCGGCATCTGTCCGCCGGAGTCTTTTATTGTTTATTTCTGATGTACGTCAATCTGCGGGAAGGGAATGGAAATACCGGCTTCATCCAGGGTGTATTTCACCCGTTCCGTCAGTCTCCACCTGGTCTGCCAGTAGTCCTCCTGCTTTACCCAGCAGCGCAGGCAGAGCTTCACTGCAGAGTCGCCCAGTTCGTCCACGTAGACAAACATCTCTTCTTTTTTAAGGGTAGCCGGGTCTTCCTTCAACAGCTCCGTCAGCACCTTCTTGGCCTCCCTTAAGTCCGTGTCGTAGGCAACGCCCACCGGCACATCCAGACGCCTCTTCGCTTTTTCCGTCACATTGGTCATACTGGTATTTGCCAGTGTACCGTTAGGAAGAATAATCACCTTATTGTCATAGGTGGTAAGCTTGGTGTAAAAAAGCTGGATTTCCGTTACGGTTCCCTCGTTTCCCTTGTTGTCCTCCACAATGTAATCTCCCACCTTAAAGGGCTTTAGAAGCAAAATCAGCACACCGCCTGCGAAGTTGGACAAACTGCCCTGAATGGCAAGACCGATTGCCACACCGGCGGAACCGAGCACTGCCACGATGCTGGCGGCATCCACGCCGAAGCTTCCCGCAATGAGGAATACCAGAAGCATATATAATGCCACTTTCACAAAGGAGTCCGTAAACTGGATGACTCCCACATCCGCTTTTGCCTTTGTCATGGACTTCTTTACGATTCTGCGCACTAACTTGATAATCTGGGCTCCAATCATAAAGGCAAGGATGGCAAGAACAATGCGGATACCTAGAGAAAGCGCCTTTTCCGGCAGGGTTTCAAAGAATTTTTCAAAAACGGATGCCTGCTTCGTAACCTGTTGCCACTCATCTTCCAGTGTGGCGGTAAGAAAAATTCCTGTCATCGTATTCATATCCGTTCAACCCTTTCTGTTATCTGTCTTTTTCTCCGGTCTTATTTGCCGGACGAAACTCCAAAATACTTACGGACAAAGGAGCCAGTGTAATGGATACGGAGTAGGGCCTGTCGTCCCATTCCTTCTTTACCGCTCTCTTGGCGCGCTTGTTTATCATGCCGCTGCCGCCGAATTCCTCTGCATCCGTATTTAAAATTTCCTTGTAGCTGCCTTCATACGGCACACCGATTTTTACCTGCTTTTCCACGCCGGAGAAATTGGCTGCCACCACAAGAAGACTTTCCTTCTTTCTGGTTTTTCTCAGAAAGGTGAGCAGATTTTCCGTACTGTTTATGCTGTTTATCCAGGCAAAGCCTTCCGGCTTGTCATCCCACTCATACAGGGCGGGCTTTGTGGTGTAGAGTTCATTTAATTTTTTCACCAGCGCCGCCATTCCCTTGTGGTCGGGATATTTTAACAGCTCCCATTCCGTCTGGCGCATCTCGTTCCATTCGGAAAATTCGCCGATATCCTGTCCCATAAATAAAAGCTTTCTGCCGGGATGGGTGAACATGTACGCATAGGTCAGACGTAGGTTGGCAAATTTCTGCTCCCGCTCCCCGGGCATTTTGCCCAGCATGGAGGACTTGCCGTGTACGGCTTCGTCATGGGAGAATACCAGCATGAACTTCTCACTGTATGCATAAATCATGCTGAAGGTCAGCTCGCTGTGATGATGGCTTCTGAAATACGGGTCATACTTGATATAATCCAGATAATCGTTCATCCAGCCCATATTCCACTTCAGATCAAAGCCCAGTCCGCCGTCTTCAAGGCTGCCCGTTACCATGGGCCATGCCGTGCTTTCCTCCGCGATACGCAATACACCGGGATTTCTCTTGCCCATCATGGAATTTAAGTGCTTAATCAGCTCCACTGCCTCTAAGTTTTCATTGCCGCCGTAAATATTTGCCGTCCATTCGCCCGGATTTCTGCCGTAATCCAGATACAGCATGGAAGCCACCGCATCCATACGGATACCGTCCGCATGGAATTTTTCCACCCAGAACAGTGCATTGGCAATCAGATAGTTGGAAACCTCCGGTCTGCCGTAGTCAAATACCAGGGTACCCCAGTGCGGATGGGAACGTCTCTGTTCGTCCGGGTTCTCGTACAGGCAGGTGCCGTCAAAGGAGGACAGCCCGTAAATATCTCGCGGGAAGTGCGCCGGCACCCAGTCCAGAATCACGCCGATGCCCGCTTTGTGCAGCTCGTTCACAAAATACATGAAGTCCTCGGGCGTGCCGTATCTGGCGGTCGGCGCATAATAACCGATAACCTGATAGCCCCAGGATGCATCTAAGGGATGCTCCATAACCGGCATCAGCTCCACATGGGTATAGCCCATTTCCATTACATAAGGAATCAGCTTGTCCGCAATTTCCCGGTAATTGGCATATTCTTCGTCATCCTTTGGTGCAAGGAAGCTGCCCAGATACAGTTCGTATACACTGATGGGCGCATTTTCCTTCTGGAAGGCCTTTCTCTTTTTGATAAACTCTTTATCTTCCCACTTAAAGTTCCGCAAATCCGCTACCACCGATGCCGTTTCCGGGCGGAGCTGCGCCGCATTGCCGTAAGGGTCGGCTTTCAGATACGTCAGTCCGGTTTTCAGTTTGATTTCGTATTTGTAGTTATCCCCCGCCTTTACGCCCGGGATAAAGATTTCAAAAATACCGCTGGGAAGCTTTCTCATCTGGTGCACTCTGCCGTCCCAATGATTGAAATCCCCCACAGTGCTCACACGCAGGGCATTCGGTGCCCATACGGCAAAATACACGCCGTCCTCTCCGTCTAAGTTCAAGGGATGGGCGCCTAACTTTTCATAAACCGTATAATGTACGCCCATTGCGAATTTTTCCTCATCCTCCGCCGTAATCAGACATTCGTGGCGATAGGCATCCTGCATGGTTTCCACACTGCCGTTTTCATAGGACACAATGTACCGGTACGCTCCCACATTCTTGACAGGCAGCCAGACTGCAAAAAATCCGTCGTCATCCGCAAGCTCCATTTCTTTTTCCGCCATATCCTTTGTAAGCTGCAGGGTCACCTTTTGTGCTCCCGGGAAAAATGCCTGAATCAGTGTGCCGTTCCCCTGTACATGCGGTCCCAATGTTGCATGCGGATCCTGCGACTCCGAATAAATAATCTCCTCTATCACAGGCCAGTTCATCATTTTATATAATTTCTTTGTCATATTGCCCCTCCCAGGTAAGTATTCTAAAAAGTATGTATAAACAGTCCGCTTCTTAACTTCGGCTCAAACCATGTGGATTTGGGCGGCATGAGCAGTCCTGCATCCGCTACGGAAAACAGCTCCCCAATAGATGTGGGATACATGGAAAATGCCACTCTGCAGTCGCTTTCCGTACGTTTCTTTAATTCTTTCAATCCCCGGATGCCTCCCACGAAATCTATCCGTTTGTCGGTCTTGGGGTCCCCGATACCGAGTATGGGGGAAAGCAGATAGTCCTGCAGCAGGGAAACATCCAGCCCCTTCACAGGGTCATCACTTTGGTACTCTTCTTTTACGGTAAGAAGATATCCCTTTCCGTCCAGATACATGCCCACTTCGCCTTTTTCTGCCGGTTTCACCGGTTCCGTGCCTTTTTCTTCCACTGTAAAGCTTTTTTCAACAGCGGAAAGAAATGCTTCCGGGGTAAGACCGTTTAAGTCCTTCACCACACGATTGTAGTCCATAATCATCAGTTCACTGTCAGGAAACACTACGGAAAGAAAATAATTGAACTCCTCTTCACCGGTGTAATCCGGGTGTTCGGCTCTTCTTTTTAAACCCACCTTTACAGCGGAAGCCGCCCTGTGATGACCGTCCGCAATATAAAGGCTGTCCATCTTCTTAAAAATCCGGGCTATTTCCTCCTGCATGCCTTCATCCGCAATCCGGTATACCCTGTGGGTAATGCCGTCCTCTGCGGTAAAATCATAAAGGGGCTTTTCTTCTTTTCCTTTTTTAATCAGCGCCTGCAAATCCGCTCTGTCCCGGTATGCCAGAAAGATGGGACCGGTCTGGGCGCTTAAGGTATCCACATGGCGGATACGGTCTTCCTCTTTATCCGCGCGGGTATTTTCATGCTTTTTAATGACATTGCTGCAATAGTCGTCAATGGAGGCACAGCCTACCACACCGGTCTGGCTTCTGCCGTTCATCACAAGCTCATACAGATAAAAACAGGGCTTGTCCTCTGTTATATATTCGCCCTTCTCCACCTGTTCGGTAAGAAGCTCCTTCGCTCTTTTGTACACCCGTTCATCATAGGTATCCACGTCATCCGGCAGAGTGGTCTCCGCACGGTCAATCCTAAGAAACGAATGAGGTGCATCCTTCACCGCCTCCTTTGCTTCTTTCCGGTTATATACATCATACGGCAATGCCGCTATCTTTTCCGCCATACCGTCGGCAGGACGCAGCGCCGCAAAAGGTCTTATTGTCGCCATCAGCCATTCCTCCTACTGTTTAATACCTTTATTTTAGCAAAAATACCTATACACCACAAGACAATGTATGATAAAATATCGGGGAAAAGAGGTGAAATCAATGACCGCAGATGACAGAAAATTTTTATCCCGCATCAATAAATATAAAGAAAACCTGAAAAAAGACATGGGTCCCCAAAAGGTACAGATGCCTGCGCAGCTTTTGGACAAGCTCCGTCCCATTATGGAGGAAATTGCTGCCGAACAGGGTGTTTCCGTAGAAGACGTACTGGTCCGCTACATGGATTTGCAGAGCGAGGCGGCTCTTCTTTCTAACAATACCGTATTAAAAGGCATTGACGGCATAGGTCCCGACGGCAATCCTTTTTTATTTAACTAAAAAAACCTCAGGTACTTTTTGTACCTGAGGTTTTTGCTTTTTCATGTTTTGTACTGTCTATGGCTTATAACCGTTTCCTTATTTCACTACTCTTACACGGAATACACCGTCAATTGCGCCGAGACTGTCCACAATGTCCCTGGTAGGGGTGCTCTCCACATCAATCATGGTATAAGCCACTTCTCCTCTGGATTTGTTGGTCATATCGGTAATGTTGATGCCGTTGTCGCCTAAGCAGGAGGTGAACTTACCGATCATGTTGGCAATATTCTTGTGGAAGATAGCAATTCTTCCTGCCTGTGCGCAGACGCCCATATCGCAGTTGGGATAGTTTACACTGTTGCGGATGTTGCCGTTTTCCAGATAATCCATCATTTCCTGTACTGCCATTACCGCACAGTTGTCCTCGGACTCTTCGGTGGAAGCGCCCAGGTGTGGAATGACGATGCATCCCTTTTTGCCTGCTGTGGTGGCATTGGGGAAATCGGATACATACCTGCGTACCTTGCCGCTTTCGATGGCGTCCAGCACGTCCTGCTCGTTTGCCAGAAGGTCTCTTGCAAAGTTAAGGAGAATAACGCCGTCCTTCATCATACCGATGGCTTCTTTGTTGATCATACCCTTTGTAGAATCTAACAGAGGCACATGAATGGTAATAAAATCACAGTTTTTGTAAATTTCTTCCACATTCAGCACATGCTTTACATCTCTGCTTAAGTTCCATGCTGCATTTACGGAAAGGTAAGGGTCGTAGCCGTACACCTCCATGCCGAAATGTCTGGCAGTATTAGCTACCTTAACACCGATGGCTCCAAGTCCGATTACACCTAATTTCTTGCCGGCAAGCTCGGTACCCGCAAAATTCTTCTTTTCTTTTTCGGCAGTCTTTGCAATATTTTCATCGGAAGCATTTTCCTTTACCCATTCGATACCGCCTACTACATCTCTGGCTGCAAGCAGCATGCCCGCAAAAACCAGTTCTTTTACGCCGTTGGCATTGGCACCGGGTGTGTTAAATACCACGATACCCTTTTCCGCACATTTGTCCAGAGGAATGTTGTTGACACCGGCTCCGGCTCTTGCTACGGCAAGCAGGCTGTCGGGAAGCTCCATCTCATGCATGGAAGCGCTTCTTACGAGAACACCTTCCGCACTGTTAATATCCTCTGTCTTTGCATAATCTGTGCTGAAATTATCAAGACCCACTTTGGAAATGGGATTTAAGCAATAATACTGAAACATTTTTCTATCCAGACCTTTCTCAATTAGGCATTGTTTTTTTCAAATTCTTTCATGAACTCTACAAGCTTCTCCACGCCTTCAATGGGCATTGCATTGTAGATGCTTGCACGCATACCTCCGACGGTTCTGTGTCCCTTTAAGTTGACAAAGCCGGCTTCGGTTGCTTCCTTTACAAATTTGGCATCCAGTTCTTCACTTCCCGTTACGAAAGGAACGTTCATTAAGGAACGGTCTTCTTTTCTGACAGTGCCCTTGAAGAGCTTGCTTTCGTCTAAGAAATCATACAGAACCTTGGCTTTCTTTTCGTTATATTCCTTCATGGCTGCAAGGCCGCCGCGCTTCTTTAACCACTTGAATACCTTGCCGCAGATATAAATGCCGTATGCAGGCGGTGTGTTGTACATGGAACCGTTGTCTGCATGGATTTTATACTTGAACATGGTCGGTGTGCCGGGCAGAACATCCTCGGTAATCAGGTCTTCCCTGATGATAACGATAACCACGCCTGCCGGTCCGATGTTCTTCTGGACACCGCCGTAGATAACACCGTATTTGGTTACGTCCACGGGCTCGGATAAGAAGCAGGAGGACACATCTGCTACCAGGGGCTTACCCTTGGTATTGGGAAGGGTCTTGAACTTGGTTCCGTAAATGGTATTGTTTTCACAGATATAAACATAGTCCGCATCTTCGCTGATGGGTAAATCGGAGCAATCCGGTATGTAAGAGAAGGTCTTGTCTTCACTGGATGCAATCTTGTTGGCTTTGCCGTAAATACCTGCTTCCTGGTATGCCTTCTTTGCCCACTGGCCGGTTACAATATAATCAGCAACCTTGTTCTTCATCAGATTCATGGGAATCATGGCGAACTGAGAACTTGCACCGCCCTGTAAAAAGAGCACTTTATAATTATCCGGAATATTCATCAGGTCTCTTAAATCAGCTTCAGCTTCCTTGATGATTTTCTCATAGGTTTTAGATCGATGGCTCATTTCCATCACGGACATGCCACTGCCCTGATAATCTAACATTTCATCTGCTGCTTCCTGTAACACTTCTTCCGGTAATACTGCCGGACCTGCTGAAAAATTGTAAACTCGCACGGTTACTACCTCCTCATTTTATGTAAATGGCTTTCTGTATAAAAATACACATCAGCATTTCTTTATTGTAAACTTTTCGGACGCTTTAGTCAACTGCATGGATAAATTATTTTCCAAAATCAGTAAAACATTACCACGGGTGTGCCGATTACCACCATGTCGTAAAGCTCGCCCGCTTTGTCCTTCGGCATATTAATGCAGCCGTGGGAACCGCTTTTTAAGTAAATTTCCCCACCGAATTCCCTCCGCCAGGTAGCATCATGCAGACCGATATTGCCGTTGACCGGCATCCAGTAATTCACCGGTGTGGCGTATCCCGGGCCTCGTAAGGTGCGGTTTTTCTGCTTGCCGTACACATAATTCACGCCCGCCGGTGTGTCCCACTTCCGGCTCATGTTGCCGGTTACCACATCCGTTTCCAGCTTTAAGACGCCTTCTTCATAATAATACAGCTTCTGTTCTCCCATATCCACTTCCACATAGGTGTTAAGCAGATCCTTCTTTCCTCTCACATACGCCTGTTTCTTATAAGCAGGGATATGCTTTCCGCTCTGTAAGGCATCCTGCCCGGGCTGCAGGTTTCCGTCCGCAAAAGCCTCTTCCCAGGAGGATGTTTGAAGGTCCGCACTGCCGAAGTAATCTTTTAAGAAAGCAATTTCCGCTTCCCTGTCCAGCTCGTTGCCGTAGGTGCCTCCTTCTATTTCTATGTCTTCCCCTCTCGTGGCATGAAAGAAATGCGTTTTGCCGTAGGTATCGTACTCCGCCGCCAGGCTGTCCACGAAAGCGGTGATGCCCTCTTCGTTTACCACCGGCCAGCCGTTTTCCATGGCAAATATTCCACCATTGCAGATTAAAAATTCCGCTGTGATTTCCGGTGTCAGCACTACATCCCCGTCCCCCATGTCATAGGTCAGGCTGCGGTTCTGGAACGCTTCCACCGTTTTCCAAACTGCAAGGGTGTCCTCCATTTCCGCCGTATAGGGCAAATCCTCATAGCATTCCGAAACATCTATGGAAAGGTTACCGGCAAGCAGACTGTCTGTCAGAACCTGTCGCATTTTTTCTTCCTGCAGGGCATTCTTCCTGCCGTCATAGAGTACATATGCCCGTTCTTTCCGGATTTCCAGCACCGGTTCCTTCCGGTTATTGGCAAAGAAACCGTTTTCCTCCAAAGCCTTAAGCAGTGCCTCTTCGGAAAAAGAAATTTCCGGGGAAATCTTCTTATTTCCGCCGGTAATGGCTTCTATTCCCCACAGAAATACCGATTGACTGCTCTGGACAATTTTAAGTTGACCCACATAGTCAACCTTGTAATTTACGTAAGAAAGCGGGATTTCATAGGTATTTCCGTATAAATCCGTTACGGTAAAGGATCTGCCGTTATACTCCCCGGTCAATTCGCTGTTTATCTCTTCCACTGACTTTCCGGTACAATAAACCCCATTAATAAATTTCCCCATGCCAAAGCTCTGCCTGTAATATATCCCTGTCATATAGTACAGGGATATAAGCAGGCAGATACAAAAAAAGCATAGGGATTTTACGGGAAACTTATTCTTTTTCTTCATGGTACATTTTATGCATTTCTTTTTACTTCATTATGCATTTTTCTTATTCAGGTCATCCTCATCAAATGCATCACTTATAGGTGCTCCCGCAGGAACCATGGGGAATACCTTGTCATCCTCGGGTATCATGCAGTCTAACACAACCGGGCCGCCTGCGGCAAGCGCCCTGCGCAGAGCCGGCTCCACTTCTTCTTTTTTCGTAATACGGATTGCCGTACAGCCGAGTCCCTCTGCCACCTTACAGAAGTCCACCGCATCCTCCAGCACGGTCTGGGAATATCTGTGACCGTAAAACAGAGTCTGCCACTGGCGCACCATACCCAGTACATGGTTGTTGATAACCACCTGGATAATGGGGATTTTGTAACGGCTTGCGGTTGCCAGCTCGTTCATATTCATACGGAAGCAGCCGTCACCGCCGATATTAATACAGATTTTATCCGGTCTGCCCATCTTGGCGCCGATGCAGGCTCCCAGTCCGTAGCCCATGGTACCGAGACCACCGGAGGACAGGAAGGTTCTGGGCTCCGTATATTTGTAATACTGTGCCGCCCACATCTGATGCTGCCCCACATCCGTAGTAATGATTGCCTTTCCTTCCGTCACCTTATAGATTTCTTCCATGATATACGGGCAGGAAAGAACATCCTCGTGGTACTTAAGGGGATATTTTTCTTTTAATTCTTTGATATGTGCCATCCATTCTTTATGCTCTTTTTTCTCAAGCATGGGGAGTAAATCCGTAAGAACGGCTTTCATATCGCCTACTACACTGGCATACGCCGGAATATTCTTATCGATTTCTGCCGCATCAATATCAATGTGCAGAACCTTGGCGTTCCTGGCAAAGGTTGCGGGATTTCCGATCACACGGTCGGAGAAACGCGCCCCCAATGCAATCAGAAGGTCGCATTCGCTGACGCCGAAATTGGAAGCCTTGGTGCCGTGCATACCAATCATGCCGGTATAACGCTCTGCAGTTCCGTCAAAGCCGCCCTTACCCATCAGGGTATCGCATACCGGTGCGTCAATCTTTTCCGCAAACTCGGCTGCTTCCTTGGCAGCACCGGACAAAATGGTGCCTCCGCCCAGGTAAATAAAGGGCTTCTTTGCCTGATTAATAAGCTCTGCCGCTTTTTCCAAATCTTCTTTCGTATAGTGGTTGATTTTTTCCGCTTCTTCCGGTTTCTCCGGGGTGTATTCATAGGTTGCGGCGGTTACATCCTTGGTGATGTCCACCAGTACCGGTCCGGGTCTGCCGGACTTTGCAATCTTAAACGCTTTCCGGATAGTATCCGCCAGAATGCGGATATCCTTTACAATATAACCGTGTTTCGTAATCGGCATGGTAACACCCGCAATATCCACTTCCTGGAAAGTATCCTTGCCCAGTAACGGCAGGTTTACATTTGCCGTAATGGCTACCATGGGTACGGAGTCCATATAGGCGGTAGCAATACCTGTTACTAAGTTGGTAGCTCCCGGTCCGCTGGTAGCCAGACAGACACCGACCTTACCGGTGGCTCTGGCATAACCGTCCGCCGCATGGGCAGCGCCCTGCTCATGGGAAGTGAGGATATGGGTGATTTCATCACTGTGTTTGTATAATGCGTCGTAAATATTTAAGATCGTGCCTCCGGGATAACCGAAAACGGTATCCACACCCTGCTCTTTCAGACACTCAATTACAATTTCTGAACCTGTAAGCTGCATCTTTTTTCTCCTTGTCCCGTATTATTTCTTGATTTCCAGGATAGCGCCGCGGTTGCCGCTGGTAACAAGCTCATGGTATCTTGCCAGATAGCCTGTGGTTACCTTGGGTTCTCTCGGCTGCCATTCTGCACGTCTCTTAGCCATTTCCTCATCGGAAATTCTGACATTCAGTGTGTTTTCCGGGATATTGATGCTGATAATGTCGCCTTCCTTTACCAATGCAATGGGACCGCCCACCGCTGCTTCCGGAGAAACATGTCCGATGGAAGCGCCTCTGGATGCGCCGGAGAAACGTCCGTCCGTAATCAGGGCTACGGAAGAACCGAGTCCCATACCTGCAATAGCTGATGTAGGATTTAACATTTCTCTCATGCCGGGACCTCCCTTGGGGCCTTCGTAACGGATAACCACTACATCGCCCGCTACAATCCTGCCGCCGCGGATAGCATCGATGGCATCCTCTTCACAGTCAAATACTCTGGCCGGACCTTCGTGTACCATCATTTCAGGCACAACAGCGGAACGCTTTACCACGCCGGAATCCGGTGCCAGGTTGCCCTTTAATACGGCAATACCGCCTGTCTGGGAATACGGATTTTCCACAGGACGGATAACTTCGGGGTTCTTGTTGTAAGCATCCTTGATATTTTCGCCAACGGTCTTACCGGTAACGGTAATCAGGTCTAAGTTCAGAAGGTTCTTCTTGGAAAGTTCCTTCATAACGGCATAGACACCGCCTGCTTCGTTTAAGTCTTCCATGTAGGTAGGACCTGCAGGGGCTAAGTGGCACAGGTTCGGAGTGATGGCGGACAGTTCGTTTGCCATATCCAGATTCAGTTCCACACCTGCTTCATGGGCAATCGCCGGAAGGTGCAGCATGGTGTTGGTGGAGCATCCCAAAGCCATATCCACAATGAGGGCATTGCGGAATGCTTCCGCCGTCATAATGTCGCGGGGTCTGATATTTTTCTCCACAAGCTCCATAATCTTCATGCCGGCATGCTTTGCCAGACGGATTCTTTCGGAATATACGGCGGGGATGGTGCCGTTTCCCTTAAGTCCCATACCGATTGCTTCGGTCAGACAGTTCATGGAGTTTGCCGTATACATACCGGAACAGGATCCGCAGGTCGGGCATACCTTTTCCTCATATTCGCAGAGCTCGTCCATGCTCATGGTGCCGGCTGCCACGCTGCCGACTGCCTCAAACATGGAGGAAAGGCTTCTCTTCTTGCCGTTTACATGTCCGGCTAACATAGGACCGCCGGAAACAAAAACAGTGGGAATATTTAATCTTGCCGCAGCCATTAACAGACCGGGCACGTTCTTGTCGCAGTTGGGAATGCACACCAGACCGTCAAATCCGTGTGCCATTGCCATACATTCGGTGCTGTCGGCAATCAGGTCCCTGGTAACCAGGCTGTATTTCATGCCAATATGTCCCATGGCGATACCGTCGCAGACGGCGATTGCCGGGAATACAACGGGAGTACCGCCTGCCATGGCTACGCCAAGCTTTACAGCCTCCGCAATTTTATCCAGATTCATATGACCGGGTACAATTTCATTGTAGGAGCTGACAATACCGATTAACGGTCTGTTTCTCTCCTCTTCGGTAAAGCCCAGGGCATTGAACAAACTTCTGTGGGGTGCCTGGCTGGTGCCCTTCATAACAGAATCACTTCTCATTTTATTTTCCTCCTCAAAATTCTATATTCTCTCGGCAATCAAATCGCCCATTTCGGTACAGCCCACTTTTTTGCAGCCGTCCGCCATAATATCACCGGTACGGAAACCGTCCTTCAGTACGGTTTCCACTGCCTTTTCAATGGCTGCCGCCGCCTCGTCCAGATCGAAGCTGTAACGTAACATCATGGCAGCACTTAATATGGTGGCAATGGGGTTTGCGATATCCTTGCCCGCAATATCCGGTGCGGAACCGTGGCTGGGCTCGTAAAGACCGAATTTCGTGTCGTTTAAGGAAGCGCTGGAAAGCATGCCTATGGAACCGGTAATCATGCTGGCTTCATCGGAAAGAATGTCGCCGAACATATTCTCCGTTAAAATCACGTCAAACTGTGCCGGGTCTTTTACAAGCTGCATGGCGCAGTTGTCAACCAGCATATGCTCCAGGGTCACATCCGGGTAATCCTTTGCTACTTCGATGACAACGGCTCTCCACAGTCTGGAGGAGTCTAACACGTTTGCCTTGTCAACGCTGGTGACCTTTTTCTTTCTCTTTCTTGCAATTTCAAATGCCTTTATGGCAATTCTTCTGATTTCGTTTTCATTGTATGTAAGAGTATCGACCGCCGTTCTGACTCCGTTTTCCTCATAGGTCTTTCTTTCGCCGAAGTAAAGACCGCCGGTGAGCTCTCTCATGATCATAATATCAAAGCCCGCCTTGGAAATTTCCTCTTTCAGGGGGCACGCACCGGCTAATTCCGGATACAGATAAGCGGGACGTAAGTTTGCAAAAAGGTTCAATGCCTTTCTGATTTTCAAAAGTCCTGCTTCAGGTCTCTTTTCGGGAGGAAGCTTGTACCAGGGGGAGGTTGTGGTATCTCCGCCGATAGATCCCATCAGTACGGCATCCGCTGCCTTTGCGGTGGCAATGGCTTCATCCGTAAGGGGTACACCGTGCACATCTATGGAGGCACCGCCCATTAAAATGTCTGTATAAATCGGTGTAAATCCGAATTTTTCTCCTGCCTTCGATACAATTTTCTTAGCCTGGGCAACAATTTCAGGGCCTATACCGTCACCGGGTATACAGGTGATTTTCAAGTTTTTTTCTGCTCCCATCTCATTCTCTCCTTTTGTACTGCTTATTCATCAATGTATAAAAACACTCATTTATCATACCGTAAACAGCCTGAAAATTCAATACACAGATTTTAAGGAAATCCCCGTTCTTTCAGCTTAAATACGCACAAAAAGACCCATGGCCATAAAACCACGGGTCTCTGTTTTCCGAAAAATCCGGTCGGTTATTTATCTTATGCCTGAGCCTCGCCCTGCTTCTCTACACGGCAGATAGCGCTCTTTTCCATAGGGATACGGCAGTTCTTGTTGTTGCCGAACTCTACGATAACGGTGTCGCCGTTAATATCGATAACGATACCGATAAAACCGGATGTGGTCAGTACGCAGTCACCGATTTCCATAGCGGCAATCTGTGCTGCCAGCCTCTTCTGTTCCTTTTTCTGGGGTCTGAACAAGATAAACCAGAGTGCAAAAATGAAAATACCGTACATAACCAGTGTCATAATAAGACTCATCGTGCTGTTGCCGGTAGTTGCGGTTTCTGCCGCTGCTTCCGTTAAATAAAGATTAAACATCAATAATTCCTCCTGCATATTATGCGGACATGCCGCAAGTTCTAAAAAACATGATACACAAACTTCGGGACTCCCGCAAGCATTTTATGAAAAATTTACAGAAAGCTGCCCTGCGGACGCCTTAATCCTCCGCTCCCGCTTCCATACCTGCTAATTTTCTCTTCTTATATCCGGCAAAATCGCCTGCGTCCAGTGCATCCCTTATTTCCGTCATCATGGTGTTGTAGAAATACAGATTGTGCAACACGCACAGACGCATACCGAGCATTTCCTTTGCCTTTAAGAGATGTCTGATATAGGCTCTGCTGTATCTGCGGCAGGCAGGGCAGGCGCAGCCCTCTTCAATGGGGCGCATATCCTTTTCGTATCTGGCGTTGAACAGATTGATTTTTCCGTGATTGGTATATACATGGCCGTGTCTGCCGTTGCGGGACGGATAAACGCAGTCAAAGAAATCAATGCCTCTTTCGACACCTTCCAGAATATTAGCGGGTGTCCCCACACCCATCAGGTAGGTAGGCTTGTCCTTCGGCAGGTACGGTACCGTTTCTTCTATAATGTAGTACATCTCTTCGTGGCTTTCCCCAACGGCAAGTCCTCCTACGGCATAGCCGTCCAGATCCATGTCGGCAATCCTCTTGGCATGCTCGATACGGATATCCGCATAAATGGCGCCCTGATTGATACCGAACAGAAGCTGGTTTTTATTGATGGTATCCTCTAAGCCGTTTAAGCGCTGCATTTCCGCCTTGCACCGTGCCAGCCAGCGGGTGGTTCTGTCCACGGAAGGCTGCACATAGCCTCTCTCTGCCAGAGCGGGGGGACATTCGTCAAATGCCATGGCAATGGTGGAGGCTAAGTTGGACTGTATCTGCATACTCTCCTCCGGACCCATAAAAATCTTCCTGCCGTCTATATGGGAATTAAAATAAACACCCTCTTCTTTGATTTTACGGAGCCCCGCCAGGGAAAACACCTGAAATCCGCCGGAGTCCGTAAGAATAGGCTTGTTCCAGGACATAAACTTGTGCAGACCTCCCAGTTCCTTTATAATTTTATCTCCGGGACGCACATGCAGATGGTAGGTATTGGACAACTCTATCTGGGTTCCGATACCCTCTAAATCCTCCGTGGAAACAGCTCCCTTAATGGCAGCCACGGTACCTACATTCATAAATACCGGAGTCTGCACAGTACCGTGAACGGTCTCAAGCTCTCCTCTTTTGGCACGGCCTTCCTGTTTTAAAATACGATACATCAATATTCCTCCCAAAATTCCTCTAATGTCAGTTCATGCGTGGTCATATAGGTAGCGGCATCCACGCCCACATAGCGGAAATGCCACGGTTCAAACTCAATGCCGGTAATATATTCCTTGCCCTTCGGATAGCGCAGGACAAAGCCGTATTCATAGCTGTGCTCCTTCAGCCATTTGCCGGTCTCCGTATCGGCAAAGCCTTCATTTAAGTTACGGTAGCTGCTGCTGTAAAAGTCAAAGGCAAGTCCCAGTCTGTGCTCGCTGGCATTGGGGGACGTCACCGCAATGGAAGCTTCCTTGTAGGCGTCCATATAGGACATGCCCGCATTCATATAGCGGGTAATCTTCCGGTTGAACAGATAGGTCTGTCTGTTGAAATCCCGGTACGGGGAACAGATTACCAGATCCACGCCGTCGTCCTTCGCCGCCTGCATCATTAAAAGAAGCTGTTCAAGCACCCTGGCATCGCACTGCATGCTGCCGGAAATGGTGCCCAGCGGGAACTCATAATCATCCGGTATGGAATGCTGCTTATTGACAAGCAGAAGCCGCCAGTCTGCCTGTGCTTCCTCATAGGTGGAAGGAAGCCCTGTTTTGTCCTCAGCCTCTTCTTTCCTTATCTGCTCATAATCCTCCGGCACCGTGCTGTTTAAAAGGATTTCATCCAGTGTATACAGTGTCAGGTCCTCTTCGTCAAGGAGCGCCACATCATCCGTTTTTTCTATGGTATCCGCACCGATGGAAGCCACTTCTCCCGAGTCAATCTCCTGCTCCTCGGTAAGCTGGATGCCGTTTTCCTCGGGATTTTTCTCCTGCAGGGGACTTTCCGCTTCCCTTACCACGGCAAAGCTGCTGCCCACCGTCAAAAAAAACAGCAACAAGCCCGCACAGGAAAGGCGCTTGCCATTCCTGCCAATCCATCTGCCTGTATGGTAAACGGACAGAACCGCCAGCATATACCAGGTAACGGGTTTCACCGCCCATTTATGCCGTCTGCTTATCCGCCTGCATTTTTTTATCAGTTTTTCATCAAATCGTTCTTTCATGTTTCATCCCACTGTAAACAGACACTCATTTCCTATATTTTAATATAGTATCATATCTTCCCGGTGTTTGCACCCTCTTTTCTTATTTTTTCCGAATTGCTTTCCTGTGCATTTTATTGTATAGTTTAGAAAGAAATCCGGTATCGGTATTTTCAAAGATACCTTCTGAAATGGAAAGGAATTCATATTATGGCAGGTTCCACATACGGTACTTTATTTAAAATAACAACCTGGGGAGAGTCCCACGGCAAAGCCTTAGGTGTCGTCATCGACGGCTGTCCCGCAGGTCTGCCCTTATCCGAAGCAGATATCCAGCCCTACCTTGACAGACGCAAGCCCGGTCAAAGCAGTATCGCCACCCCCCGTAAAGAGGACGATACCGTGGAAATTCTCTCCGGCGTATTTGACGGTAAAACCACCGGCACGCCCATAAGCCTCATGGTCCGCAACACATCCCAGCGTTCTGCCGACTACAGCGAGATTGCTTCCTACTACCGTCCCGGTCACGCCGATTATACTTTTGACGAAAAATACGGCTTCCGCGACTACCGCGGCGGCGGACGCTCCTCAGGACGCGAGACGATCGCACGCGTGGCTGCAGGTGCCATTGCCTTAAAAATGCTCTCTGAGCTTGGCATCACC